>Ga0105237_10000942_pt1 | contig 39101 bp, 35 predicted proteins | sample KBSC24metaG_FD_81520 | JGI IMG/M metagenome (GOLD analysis project Ga0105237, IMG submission 81520) | Corn rhizosphere microbial communities from Kellogg Biological Station, Michigan, USA - KBS C2-4 metaG | ecosystem: Host-associated > Plants > Roots > Rhizosphere > Soil | place: Michigan, USA...
CGACTGCTGCAAGGAGATCAGCGCATTGCGCGGGCTGCGCAGCACGCTGGTCTTGTAGCTCGGCGCATAGGCGGGCGGGTGCGATGTGGTGTCGCGCATCATGAACTCGTCGCCCGGAACGGGCGCGCGGCCAAAAGGCTGGGCCATGCTCTTGTCTCCTTCTCGGTGGGGTTCCCGGCTGGGAAAGACAACACTTTAGAAATTACCGGCGCTCAAGTAAATTGAGATTTGAGCTCGAGGGAGATTACCGGGGGTTAAGCAGCGCGGCGATCGGCCGCGGCCTGGCGTACCGCGGCCAGCAGCGCCGCTAGCGTGGCCGAAGGCGTCGAGTCGGTGCGCGTCATCAGGCCGACCGGCTCCTCCGGCGTGATGTTCAGCGGCAGGCGCGTCAGCGTGCCGGCGGCGATGTCGGCCGCGGCCGCGCCGCTCGGCGTGAACCAGAGGTGGTCGCCGCTTTGCGCCAGCGCGCGGGAGAGCGCGATGTCGAGGGTCTCGATCACGCCGGCGGTGCTGACGACGCCCTGGCTCGCCAGGTAGCTGTCGGCCACCTGGCGGATCAGCGTGCCGGGCAGCGGCAGGATCAGCGGCTGGGCCGAGAGCTCCTGCGATGTCGGTTTGCGCCGCTTCAGCAGCGTGTGGCCGGGCCGCAGCGCGATCAGCATCGGCTCGGCGTACAGCGGCTCGAAGCTGAGGCCGAGCATCGCATCGGCATCGGCGAGGCGGCCGATCACCGCATCGAGATCGCGCTGGCGCAGCTGTTCCACCAGCTGCGCGTTGCGGCCGCCGAAGACGCGCAGCGAGGCCTGCGGCCGCACCGCCTGGAAGGCTCGCAGCGCCTGCGCGGCGAAAGCCGAAACCGTGGGCAGCACGCCGATGCGCAGCGCGGCCTCGCCGGGGCCGGCGGAGACGCTGTCGAGCGCGCGGGTCAGCGCGTCGATGCTGGCGTTGGCATGGCGCAGGAAGACCTCCGCTTCGGCCGTCAAGGTCGCGCCCTTGCGCCCCCGCACCAGCAGCGGCTTGCCGAGCAGGTCTTCGAGTTCGTTCAGCGTCTTCGTGACCGCCGGCTGCGTCACCGCCAGCGCTTCGGCCGCGCGGCGCAGGCTGCCGAGTTGCGCGACGGCGAGGAAACATTGCAGGTGCCGCAGCCGGATGCGGCCGAGGGCCTGGGCGGGGCTCGGTGGCGATGGGCGGTCGGTTGGAGAGGGCATGGCGATGGCGAACGGGTCGAGCGATGAACCGGGCGGTCATTCTGAACGCCGTGTGCCGTCGGCCATTGGCGGCGGCCGCTCAGCCCGCCGGTTCGGGATCCTGGTCGCACAAGGCGGCGCGCTCGATCACCGTGCCCGGCGCCAGCACGCAGGCCGGCGCGAGCACCGCGTTCGCGCCGATGCGCACGCCGTCGCCGAGCAGCGCACCGAACTTGTCGCAGCCGATGTCCTGCAGCGTGCCGTCGATGCGCGCGCGCAACGCCTTGTCGGCGCGCTCGTTGCGATGGTTGCAGACGATGCTGCCGGCCTCGAGGTTCACGTCCGAGCCGAGCAGCGAATCGCCGACGAAGTTGAAATGCGCGAGCTTGCTGCCGGGAAAGAGGAACGAGGACTTCAGCTCGCTGCCCGGGCCGATCACGCAGCCTTCGGCGAGCCAGTTGCCGCCGCGCAGGTAGGCGCCGCCGGCGATGAAACATCGCGCGCCGACGATCAGCGGGCCCTTCAGCACAGCGCCGGATTCGACCGTCGCGGTGCGATGGATCGCGATCTCGCCGTCGATCTCGAACGCGCCGGCGCTCAGCGTCGCAAGCAGCTCGCGCACGATGGCTGCCGACCGCGCGCAGAGCTGCCACGGCGGCAGCGCCGGCCACGCCGCGAGCGGCGAGCCGGCGAAGCCGCCGATGTAGCGCGCGAGGTCGAGGCCGGCCGGATGCAAGAAGCTCAGCGCTTGTCGCTCAGCAGGTCGAACAAGGTGCGTGCGACGACCTTGGTCGCGCGGCGCAGGTCTTCCAGCACCAGGTGTTCGTCCGAGCGCTTGGCGTTCGACTCGAACACGGTGCGCGGCCCGGCGCCGTAGATCACCGCCGGGATGCCTTGCGCGCTGTAAAGCCGCACGTCGGTGTAGAGCGGCGTGCCGCTGGTCGGGATCTCCTGGCCGAAGACTTCGCGGCCGTGTTTCTGGATGCCTTCCACCAAGGGCTTGTTGCCCGGCAGCGGCAGCATCGATTTCGCCAGCAGCAGGCGCTTGATCTCGACCGTGATGCCCGGCACCTGTGCCGCGGCGCCGGCGATCACCTGGCGGATCGTCGCTTCCACCTCGACCGGGTTCTCTTCCGGGATCATGCGGCGATCGAGCTTCAGCACCACCTTGCCGGGGACGACGTTGGTGTTGGTGCCGCCTTCGATGCGGCCGACGTTCAGGTACGGGTGCGTGATGCCCGGCACCTTCGACGTGACCTGCTTGTACAGGCCGTTCTGCGCGTACAGCGCGTTCAGGATCGCGACCGCGCCCTGCAAGGCGTCGACCCCGGTGGTCGGGATCGCCGCGTGCGCCATCTTGCCGTGCACCGTGACTTCCATCTGCAGGCAGCCGTTATGCGCGGTGACGACCTCGTAGCTGAAGCCGGCGGCGATCAGCAGGTCCGGCTTGGTCAGGCCCTGGCGCAGCAGGAAACCCGGGCCCATCTCGCCGCCGAACTCCTCGTCGTAGGTGAAGTGCAGCTCGACCGCGCCGTGCAGCGGCGAGGGCTCGCCCTTGGGCTGCGATTGCAGCGATTCGACCGCGCGCGTCGCGAAGGTGAAGGTCGCGAAATCGCTCTTGCTGACCGCCGCGGCGCGGCCGTAGAGCTTGCCGTCCACGATCTCGCCGCCGTAGGGATCGTGGGTCCAGCCTTCGCCCGGGGGCACCACGTCGCCGTGGGCATTCAGCGCGACGGTGCGGCCGCCGTCGCCGTAGCGCCGGCGCACGATCAGGTTGGTCAGGGATTCGAGGCCGTAGTCCTTCACCTCCTGCGCCGGCACCGGGTGTCTTTCGGCTTCGAAGCCGAAGGCCTGCAGCAGCTCGGCGGTGCGCTCGGCGTGCGGCGCGTTGTTGCCGGGCGGCGTATCGGTCGGGACTTGCACCAGGGCTTGCAGAAAGCGCGTTTCTTCGTCGAAATGCGCGTCGATCCAGGCGTCGAGTTGTTGGTAGGAGTTCATGTCAGTTCCGCGGCGAGCTGGTCGAGCAGGGTGGAGAAAGCTTCGACACACAGCTGCGTGTCGTCGTTGGTGATGGTTTCGAGCGGGTTGTGGCTGATGCCGGAGTTGCCGCCGCGCAGGAACAGCATGGCTTGCGGCATCACTTCGTGCAGCTTCATCGCGTCATGCCCGGCGCCGCTGGGCATGCGGTGCACCGGCAGGCCGGTCGATGCGATCGCACGCTCCCAGCGCGCCTGCCATTCGGGGGCGCTCGGCGCGGCGGCGGCCCGCATCGTTTCTTCGAGCTTGTAGTGCAGGCCGCGGCGCTTGCAGATTTCCTCGAGCCTGGCGAGCACGTCGTTGGCGCAGGCGTCGCGCACCTCGTTGGTGGTCGCGCGGATGTCGAGGCTGAACTGGCAGCGGCCGGGCACGACGTTGATCGAGCCGTTCGGCACGGCGAGCATGCCGACGGTGCCGACCAGATTCGGCACCGAGCCGGCCCGCTGCTCGACGTAGAGCGCGAGCTCGCCGGCCGCGGTGGCCGCGTCGCGGCGGCGGTCCATCGGCGTGGTGCCGGCATGGCTCGCGACGCCGACGATCTCGCCGACGTAGCGCACGCTGCCGTTGATCGAGGTCACCGCCGCGAGCGGCAGGTCGAGCTCGTTCATCACCGGGCCCTGCTCGATGTGGGTTTCGACGAAGCCGAGGTAGGCCGCCGGGTCGCGCTTGATCTTCGCGATCGAGTCCAGCGCGGCCGAGTGGCCGGCGGCGAGCATCGCCTCGCGCATCGTGATGCCGTCGACGTCCTTCTGGTCCAGCCAGGCCGGATCGAAGTGGCCGGTGACCGCGCCCGAGCCGAGAAAGGTCGCCTTGTAGCGCTGGCCTTCTTCTTCGGCGAAGCCGATGACTTCGAAGCCATACGGCAGGCGGCGGCCGGCACGATGCAGCTCGCGCACGCAGGCCATCGGCACCAGGATGCCGAGGCGGCCGTCGTACTTGCCACCGTTGCGCACGGTGTCGTAGTGGCTGCCGGTCAGCAGGCGCTTGGCGTTCGGATCGGTGCCGAGATAGACGCCGACGACGTTGCCGACCGGATCGATCGAGACCGAATCGAAGCCGCATTCGACCATCCACTGCTGCAGCAGCTTGGCGGCCGATTGATGCGCGTCGGTCAGGTAGGTGACCGTCAGCTGGCCGAGTTCGGCGTAACCCTTGTCGGTGAATTGCGCGAGAGTCTCGTGCCAGTCCCACACCAGGTTGCCGAGCACCGGCTCGACGCCGAACTTGTCGTTCAGGCGCACCTCGGCGATGCGGTCGATGTTGCGCAGCGCTTCGGCGAGCTCGAAGTCGGGGTGGCCTTCGAGACGGCGCTCGACCGTCGCGATGATCTCGCTGCGGTGCAGCCCGGTGCCGCGCGGGCCGCGCACCGCCATCACGAAGGGCCAGCCGAAGCGCTTGTTGTAGGCGTCGTTGAGCTGCTGCACCTTGGCGAACTCGGCCGGCGTGCATTGGTTCAGCCCGGCCTTGGCCTGTTCGTTGGTCGATTCGGCGGTGAGCTCACCGGCGACCGCGGCCTTGCCGGCCAGCTCCGGGTGGGCGCGCACCAGGCCGAGTTGCTTGTCGCGGCCGGCTTCGCGCACCACGCGCACCAGCGCGTACTTCAGCTGCGCCAGGCTCGCGAACGGCCGCTGCTTCAGCGCCGCTTCGGCGATCCACGGCGAGTGTTCGTAAAGGCCGTCGAGGGCCTGCAGGGCTGCGGCCGCCGGGGCTTCGTTCAGCCAGGCGAGCGAGAGGGGCGAGGGGATGCTCATGACAGCCCCCCGTCCGGCGAGTACTTCGGCCGGCCCCCCAAGGGGGCGCGGGCCAGCTTGGGAGCGGCCCGGCGCTCGGCCCGCGACGAGGTTGACACAGGGTGTTTCATACGGATGCCTTGAACGGGTGGGCTTGTTTCCAGTGCCGCGCGATATCGATGCGGCGGCAGACCCACACGCGGTCGTGGGCTTCGATGTGATCGAGGAAACGCTGCAGCGCGCCGATGCGGCCGGGCTTGCCGAGCACTCGGCAGTGCATGCCGATCGACATCATCTTCGGCGCGTCCTCGCCTTCGGCGTAGAGCTGGTCGAAGGTGTCGCGCAGATAGGTGAAGAAGTGGTCGCCGGTGTTGAAGCCCTGCGTCTGCACGAAGCGCATGTCGTTCGCGTCCAGCGTGTACGGGATCACCAGGTGCGGCACGACGCTGCCGTCGCTCTTCGTCACCTGCGTATAGAAGGGCAGGTCGTCGCCGTAGTAGTCGCTGTCGTACTCGTAGCCGCCCTGGTCGACGACGAGGCGGCGCGTGTTCGGGCTGTCGCGGCCGGTGTACCAGCCGAGCGGCCATTCGCCGCCGGTCAGCTCCTTCAGCACGTGCGTCGCGACACCGACGTGGCGGCGCTCGGTCGCCTCGGGCAGGTTCTGGTAGTGGATCCAGCGCAGGCCGTGGTTCGCGATCTCGTAGCCGTGCTCCATGAAGCACGAGACCAGCTCCGGATAGCGCTCCAGCGCCGAGGTCACGCCGAAGATCGTCATCGGCAGCTTGCGCTTCTCGAACTCGCGCAGGATGCGCCAGACGCCGGCGCGCGAGCCGTACTCGTACATCGACTCCATCGTCATGTGCCGGTTTTCGTAGGCCTGGGCGGTGATCAGCTCCGAGAGGAAGGTCTCCGAAGTCGGGTCGCCATGCAGCGGGTTGTTCTCGCCGCCTTCCTCGTAGTTGAGGACGAACTGCACTGCGATCCTTGCGCCGCCGGGCCAGGCCGCGTGCGGCGGGTTGCGGCCGTAGCCGCGCAGGTCACGAGGGTAAGCGGCCGTGGTGATGGAGCTGAGGGTCATGAGGTCACCGTTGCGGGGTGGGTTGAAGCATGGATTGCAGATCGGGCACCCGTTCGTCGAGCTGCAGGTTCTGCTCGACATGCTCGATGTGCTCTTCGAGCAGCCGTGATGCCGTGGCCGCGTCGCCGCGCTCCAGCGCGTCGACCAGGGCCACGTGTTCGTCGAACGAACACTCGGCCGAGTGCGCCGACTGGTACATCAGCGAGATCAGCGAGCAGCGCGACAGCAGGTCGGCCAGCAGATGGGTCAGCACGTCGTTGCCGAGCATGCCGGCGAGGATCACGTGGAAGTCGCCGAGCAGGCGCGTGCGGCCGGAAACGTCGGTGCGCTCCACGGCCGAATGTTCATCCGCCAGATGCGCCCGCAGCCGCGCGATCTGCTGCGGCGTGATCTTCGCGGCGAGCTGCCGGACCATCGCGCCTTCGAGCATGCGCCGCACTTCGAAGACCTGGTGCGCCTCTTCGGCGCTCGGCTCGGCGACGCGGGCGCCGCGTGCCGGCTCGAGCGTCACCAGCTTGTCGCGGCTCAGCCGGTTCAGCGCCTGGCGCACGATGGTGCGCGAGACCTGGAAGATGTCGGCGATCTTCTGCTCTGCGAGTTTGGTGCCGGGCATCAGCCGGCGCTCGACGATCGCGGTGACGATCGACTCGACGATGCGCTGCGTCGAGCTGCCGTCATTGGCCGCCGTCTTCGCGCGACGCGGCGCGGCCGGCGACTTGCGCGCGGCGGGCGGATGAGCCATCACGAGACGGGTGCGGGGAGAGGTGGCCAAGATGCGGGGTGCGGAGCGAGAAAGGATTGCGAAGCTTCCAAAAGTGTATACACTTTGCTCGAAGATGCAAGTCCGCAATTTCGCGAAGGGGCGCTGATCGCCGTGCGGGATACGGCGCTTGTGTTCACCGCCGGTTCGACCGAACCTCGCTCCAGATCCACCCCGAAACGGAATCACGCACCATGGGAAAGCTCACGACCCACGTCCTCGACACGATGAACGGCGGCCCCGCCGCCGGCATGGCCGTCAGGCTTTATCGCCTCGACGGCGACGCCGCGCACTTGCTGCAGACCCTGAGCCTGAACCATGACGGCCGCGCCGATGCCCCGCTGCTCGAAGGCGACGCGATGAAGCCGGGTTCCTATCGCCTGGTCTTCGAAGTGGCGGCCTATTTCCGCGGCCTCGGCGTGAAGCTGCCGGAGCCCGCCTTCCTCGATCGGGTGCCGCTCGACTTCGGCCTGGCGGACACCAGTCTGCACTATCACGTGCCGCTGCTCGCCAGCCCCTGGGCCTACTCCACTTACCGGGGCAGCTGAAGCCCACGCGATCTCTTCGGCAGGCTTCTTGCTCCGTTGCAGATGCGGAATCAGGGAAAGAGAACACTAGACGCGCGGACAAAACGCGCTATAAACTGTATACAGTCGTAGCGGGCAACTGCTCTCGAGGGAGAGAAATGTCGCGACCATCGGTTCCCACAGCGCCCGCCAGGGTGGGTTCCAGCAAAGACAAGAACTTGCGAACCTATGGATCCCTACCTGCTTGACTGGGCCAACCTGCTGCTGCGCTGGCTGCACGTCATCACCGCCGTCGCCTGGATCGGCGCTTCCTTTTATTTCGTGCTGCTCGATGACAGCCTGCACAAGCCCGAAGACCCCGAGCTGCTGAAAAAAGGCGTTGACGGCGAAGCCTGGGCGGTACACGGCGGCGGCTTCTATCACTCGAACAAGTACATGGCGGCGCCGGCCAAGCTGCCCGAGAGCCTGCACTGGTCGTACTGGGAGAGCTACTCGACCTGGCTCTCCGGCTTCGGGCTGCTGACCGTCCTCTACTTCTTCAACGCCTCGTCCTTCCTGGTCGACAAGAACGTCTATGACTGGTCGGCCCGCGCGTCGGTGATCGGCGCGCTCTGCTACCTCGGGCTCGGCTGGATCGTCTACGACTCGATCTGCCGCCTCTTCGGCCGCACGAAGGACGGACAGGTCGGCGGCGACCTGAAGGTCGGGGTGCTGATCTTCGTCTACGTCTGCGTCGCCGCATGGATCGCCTGCCACTTCTTCGCCGGGCGTGCCGCCTTCCTGCTCACCGGCGCGATGATCGCGACGATCATGAGCGCGAACGTGTTCTTCGTGATCATCCCGGGGCAGCGCAAGGTGGTGGCCGCGATGCGCGCCGGCCTGCCGGTGGACCCGAACCACGGCCGGCGCGGCAAGCAGCGCAGCGTGCACAACACGTACTTCACCCTGCCGGTGATCATCGCGATGCTGTCGAACCACTACGGCATGCTGTATCAGTCCAAGCTGAACTGGCTGGTGCTGATCCTGATGATGCTGGCCGGCGCCCTGATCCGCCTCTTCTTCGTGCTGCGCCACAAGGGCCCGAACCGCTACGAGCTGGTGACCGGCTCGCTGGTGGTGATCGGCCTGGTGGCCTTCCTTGCCGCGCCCAAGGCCGAGCTGGAAGCCGCGCCGGTGGCCGGAGCCGAAGCCAAGCCCGCGCTGACCGGCTTCGCGCAGGTCGAATCCATCGTCAAGGAACGCTGCGTGCTGTGCCACAACGCCGTGGTGATCAACAAGAACATCCAACTGCACACGCCCGAGCTGGTCAAGAAACACGCGCAGGACATCTACCAGCAGGCCGTGATGCTGAAGACCATGCCGCTGAACAACGCGACGCAGATCACCGCGGCGGAGCGCGCCGCGCTCGGCAAGTGGTACGAAGGCGGCGCGAAGACCGAGTGAATGGGGCACCCGGCGCCGGAATACCGACGCCACCCGCCAGGCGGCCGCTTCGGAGCGGCCGGGCGCTGGCCGGCGCACCGACGCTCTGGGTAGCGCCAGGAAACAAGCCGCGAAGGCCTCCGCACGAGAGGCTGGCGTGGGGTTTGCGTAGCCGAAGGGCCGCTCCCCGCCTCGCAGGCCGCATCGGACGATGCGAGAGAGACAAGCAGGGAGCGCTGGGCGGCCAGTCCGCCGGCAGGACGCAACCGACGAATGGGAAACATGATGACGATCAAAAACGCTCCGGTCCACCCGGTGGACGAAGTCCTGCCCGCGCCGCGCCTCGCAGCGCTCGGCCTGCAGCATGTGCTGGTGATGTATGCCGGCGCGATCGCGGTGCCGCTGATCATCGGCCGCGCCTTGAAGCTCGCGCCCGAGCAGGTCGCGATGCTGATCTCGGCCGACCTGTTCTGCTGCGGCCTGGCGACCTTGATCCAGTCCTTCGGGCTGACGCAATGGTTCGGCGCCAAGCTGCCGGTGATGATGGGCGTGACCTTCGCGGCCGTCGGCCCGATGGTCGCGATGGCCGGCCCGGGCGGCCCGGAAGGCGCGAAGCTGATCTTCGGCGCGATCATCGGGGCGGGCATCGTCGCGATGCTGATCGCGCCGATCATCGGCCGGCTGCTGCGCTTCTTCCCGCCGGTCGTGACCGGCACGATCATCGCGGTCATCGGCATCAGCCTGATGCGCGTCGGCGTGGGCTGGGCGATGGGCGGGCCGGCCAATCTGGCGCAGTTCACCGATGTGCCCAAGCTCGTGCAGCTGGTCGACAAGGCCAGAGCCGATGCGCTGGCGTCGTCGGCCGCGGCCGCGGCGCTCTCGGCTGCACCGGGCGGCCATGCCGGCTCGGTCGCGCCGCAGGCCGCCGCCGCGGCGACCGCGAATGCCGCGGTCGCGACGACCGTGCCGACCAAGCTGCCCGGCCCGATCCCGCAGGCGGACAACCCGGCCTACGGCGCGCTCGACAACATGGGCATCGCGGCCTTCGTGCTGGTGGTGATCCTGCTGATCTCGAAATACGCCCGCGGCTTCCTGGCCAACATCTCGGTGCTGATCGGCATCGTCATCGGCTGTGTGGTCGCGGTGCTGATGGGCAAGATGGGCTTCGAGAAGGTGGCCAAGGCGCAGTGGTTCGACATCGTCACGCCGTTCGCCTTCGGCATGCCGAGCTTCGACCCGGTGCTGATCGCGACGATGAGCCTGGTGATGGTGGTCGTGATGATCGAATCGACCGGCATGTTCCTCGCGCTCTCCGACATCACCGAGAAGCCGCTGTCGCAGAAGGAGCTGACCGCCGGCCTGCGCACCGACGGCCTCGGCACCTTGATCGGCGGCATCTTCAACACCTTCCCGTACACCAGCTTCTCGCAGAACGTCGGGCTGGTCGGCGTCACCGGGGTGCGCAGCCGCTTCGTCTGCGTCGCCGCCGGGCTGATCATGATCGTGCTTGGGCTGCTGCCGAAGATGGCGGCGCTGGTGGAATCGGTGCCGCAATTCGTGCTTGGCGGCGCCGGGCTGGTGATGTTCGGCATGGTGGCCGCGACCGGCATCCGCATCCTCGCCGCGGTCGACTACAAGCACAACCGGCACAACCTCTACATCGTCGCGATCTCGATCGGCTTCGGCATGCTGCCGCTGGTGGCGCCGCGCTGGATGCAGCAGATGAACCACAACCTGCATCCGCTGCTCGAGTCCGGCATCCTGCTGGCGGCGCTGAGCGCGGTGCTGCTGAACCTGTTCTTCAATGGCGCGAAGGGCGGGTCGGCGGAGGCGATCGAGGCGGCGAAGATGGCTGAGGCGCATTGAGCGGAGGTATCCATGTCCACCTTGACGATTCGAATGCCGGATGACAAATACGAGCGGCTCAAGTCGCTGGCCAAGGCACAGCGTGTCAGCGTCAATCGCCTGATGGACGAACTGGCGACCGTGGCGCTGGCCAATCACGATGCCGAGTTGCGCTTCAGGACACGAGCTTCCCGTGGCAACCCGAAACGTGCGCTCGAATTGCTGGCTTCGCTCGACAAAGCCGATTCGGCGTAGACCCGAGAAATCGCATCCATGACCACGCTGCTGATCAAGAACGCCCGCCTGCTCGTCACGATGGACGACGCTCGGCGCGAGATCGCCGACGGCGCCGTCTTCGTGCGCGACAACGTGATCGAGCAGGTCGGAGCGACGGCCGAGCTGCCGTCCGCGGCCGACGAGGTGATCGACGCGCGCGACCAGATCGTCATCCCCGGCCTGGTCAACACGCACCACCACATGGTGCAGACCTTGACGCGAGCGGTGCCGGCCGCGCAGAACGCCGAGCTCTTCACCTGGCTGCAGGCGCTGTATCCGATCTGGTCGCGGCTGACACCCGAGATGGTGCACGCCAGCACGCAGACGGCGATGGCCGAACTGCTGCTCTCCGGCTGCACCACGACCAGCGACCACCACTACATCTACCCCGCCGGCACCCGGCTCGACGACAGCCTCGAGGCTGCCGCGCAGATCGGCATGCGCTTCCACGCGGCGCGCGGCTCGATGAGCGTCGGCGAGTCGCAGGGCGGCCTGCCGCCCGACAGCGTGGTCGAGACCGAGCCGGCGATCCTGAAGGAGACGCAGAGACTGATCGAACGCTGGCACAAGCCCGGTCGTTTCGCGATGCAGCGCATCGTCGTCGCGCCATGTTCGCCGTTCTCGGTGAGCCGCGAGCTGATGCGCGACTCGGCGCTGCTGGCGCGGCAATACGGTGTTTCGCTGCACACGCACCTGGCCGAGAACGACAACGACATCGCCTACACCCGCGAGAAGTTCAATTGCACGCCGGCCGAATACGCCGAGCAGCTCGGCTGGGTCGGCCCCGACGTCTGGTGCGCCCACTGCGTCAAGCTCGACGAAGCCGGCATCGCGCTGTTCGCGCGCACCGGCACCGGCGTCGCGCATTGCCCGTGCTCGAACATGCGCCTCGCTTCGGGCATCGCGCCGATCCGCGCGATGCGCGATGCCGGCGTGCCGGTCTCGATCGCGGTCGACGGCTCGGCCTCGAACGACAGCAGCCACATGCTCGGCGAGCTGCGCATTGCGATGCTGTTGCAGCGTGTCGCCTACGGCCCAGTGAAGGGCCCGGCAGCCTTGTCGGCGCGCGAGACGCTGGAGATGGCAACACGCGGCGGCGCCAGGGTACTGAACCGCGACGACATCGGCCAGCTCGCGCCCGGCATGGCGGCCGACATCGTCAGCGTGCCGCTGGACGAGATCGGCATGGCGGGCGCGCTGCACGATCCGCTCGCGGCGCTGGTGTTCTGCCAGGTACCGCGGGTGAAGCACAGCATCGTCGACGGCCGTGTCGTGGTGCGCGACGGGCAGCTGACGACGCTCGACTTGCCGACGGTGATCGAGCGGCACAACCGGCTGGCGGCGCAGCTGGTTGGTTGAACTGCGCCGGGCACGGCCGCGCGCCATGCGCACTGCTGCATTCATTGTTATCAATTTAAAGTCGATATTTATGGCGGGTGGTTGATCGCACCGCGTCCGGTGCACCTCCCATCGGAACGTTCGCATGCGGTTTCTCCATCACTTGAAGATCGGCCAGCGCCTGGCCCTCGCACTCGGTCTCGTGCTGTTGATGATGGCCGGCGTGGCTGTCGGCGGGCTGTGGGGCCTGCGCTCGCTCGCGTCGATCACGCAGCACGCGCTCGAGCAGGACGTGGCGCTCGGTCAACAGGCCGCACGCCTGCGCAGCCTGGTGCTGCAGGAACGCCGCTTCGAGAAGGACTCCTTCATCAACCTCGGCTCCATCGAAGCGCTGAACGGCTACGTGAAGAAGTGGAACGACACGCGCGAAGCGCTGCAGCACGTGCTGGCCGAGACACGACGGCTGGAGCTCGCGCCGGTCGATGCCGAGCAGCTCGCGCAGATGTCGGCCAGCTTCGACGGCTACGTGGCCGGCTTCAATGCCACGCTCGCCGGCATCCGCGCCGGCAGCATCGTCTCGACGCAAGCGGCGAATGCCGACATCGGCAAGGTCAAACAATCGGTGCACGGCATGGAGGCGGCCAGCGATGCGATCAACGACCGTGCGTTGCAGCGCGTGGCCGAAGCGGCCGGCAAGGTCGAACGGGTGCGTGGCCGGGCCGAGGCCTGGCAAACCGCGCTCGCGCTCGGCGGGCTGCTGCTCGGCGTGGCGCTGTGCTGGGTGCTGGCGCAGTCGATCACCGAGCCGCTGCGTTTCGCCGTCAAGGTGGCCAACACCGTCGCCGCCGGCGACCTGCGCTCCCGGATCATCGTCACCGGCCGCGACGAATCGGCCGAACTGCTGGCCTCGTTGAGGACCATGAACCACAACCTGGTGCGCATCGTCGGCGAAGTGCACAACGCCTCCGATTCGATCGTCACCGGTTCGTCGCAGATCGCAGCGGGCAGTCTCGACCTGAGCCGGCGTACCGAGCTGCAGGCGAGCAGCCTGCAGCAGACGGCGGCCTCGGTCGAAGAGCTGACGGCCATCGTAAAGCAGAACGCGAGCACCGCGCTGCAGGCCAGCGTGCTGGCGCGAGAGGCCTCCGAGGTGGCGCTGCGCGGCGGTGCGGCCATCGGCGACGTGATGGCCACGATGGCGCGCATCAGCGCCTCGTCGCAGAAGATCGCCGAGATCACCGGCGTGATCGACGGCATCGCCTTCCAGACCAACATCCTCGCGCTGAACGCCGCGGTCGAGGCGGCGCGGGCGGGCGAGCAAGGGCGCGGCTTTGCCGTCGTGGCCAACGAGGTGCGCAGCCTGGCGCAGCGCAGCGCGCAGGCGGCGCGCGAGATCAAGAGCCTGATCGGCGCCGGCGGCGAGACCGTCGAACACGGCAGCCAGCTCGTCACCGGCGCGGGCCGCACGATGCAAGAGATCGTCGCGCAGGTGCAGGGCGTCAGCGAGCTGATCGCGCGCATCAGCCTCTCCGGCAGCGAGCAGTCCAGCGGCATCGGCCAGATCGGCCAGGCCGTCAACCAGCTCGATCGGGCGACGCAGCAGAACGCGGCACTGGTCGAAGAGTCCGCTTCCGCGGCCGACAGCCTGAAGATGCAGGCCGGCCGGCTGCGTTCGATGGTGGGGCAATTCCTGCTCGAGCCCTCGGCCGCGGCGTGAAGATCGCGGGCCGGCGCCGGCGCCATGCTCGTTAGTCCCTAGGCAATTCGAAGGACGCGGCACAGCGCCGAAAGTGCGACGCTATGCCCCGAGTGCGTCGCTCGGGAGTCCGCTGCGTGACCTGGCCTGTGGCCGATCGACGCACGATTGCGTCGATCAGATCAGGAGGGCACCATGCCATTCGACAAGAACCGCAAGCTGCTGGTCAGCGTCTACAACGCGCAGGAAGCGCGCGAGGCCGTGCTCGGCGGCGGCCGCATCATCGACAGCGAAGACCCGAAGAGCGCCCTCGGCAACATCTGGCCGCAGGAGATCATGGCGATCAGCGATGCGGTGCTGGATTCGAAGCGCGGACTCGAAGTCCAGCTGAGCACCAACATCGGCGAAGACCAGCTGCTGTTCCGCCGCAGCGACACCGGCGAGGCAATCCAGAAGAGCGACTACGAGATCGCCGGCAAGGCCTCGCAGGCCGCGATCGGCGTGGCCGCTTCGATGGGCACGCGGGTGCATCCGGTCAACCTGGTGAAGGTCGGGCTCGACGGCATGAAGGTCGATCTGCTGCAGCAGACGCTGGCGGAAGTCGCCGCCACCTTGCAGCGCACCGAGCACTACAGCCACTCGCAGGTCATGTCGGTGCTCTTCGTGCAGGACCTCGAGGCGTGGGACCAGCGCAAGCTGCGGCCCGAAGTGCGCAGCCAACTGGTGCAGTCCCACGAGTATCGGCAGTCGCAGTCCGGTGACGAAGACAGGCTCGTTTTCGGACTGCTGGACATCATCAAGATGAACCGGAGTCTCTGGAGCGGCACCGGCACTCCGGATGTGCGCGGTCTGATCGACAAGGGCCTGCTGCCGCCGGGCGCCAAGACCGACAAGATCGTGCTCAACGAGCTGTTCCCGCATTCGGAGTTCTTTCCGAAGGAACTGCTCGGCAGCAGCCAGCGCACCTCGCGCGGGATCATCCAGGCGATGGTCGATGCGACCGCCGCCGCCCGTGCCCACGCGATCATGCTCGACACCTCGGTGCTGACCAAGGCGAGCGACATCTGCCTCGTCGACACTGCCGGCGGCGGCATGGTCGACTTCAACCGTTTCTACGGCACGGCGGAGTTCCCGCGGGTCGGCATCCTGTCGCTCGACGACATCCGCTTCTTCGTCGACTACTGCCACTACAAGGGCGTGATCGCGAACATCGCCGGCTCGATCGACAGCTTCCAGGCGCAGATGCTCTGGGCGCTGGTGCCCGAGCTGGACCAGCTGTCGACGCGCGGCAATGCCTCGGGCGTCTCGGTCGACCCGAGCGGCAAGGCGGCCGTCGGGCAGGACTCGCGACCCGCCAAGGTGATCCGCCGCAGCCTGGTGCGCGGCCTGGCGCCGCCGGAGCACGGCGGCGTGCTGAACCTGCCGGCACGCTTCAACGAAGCGCCGGACAGCAAGGATATGAAGGCCGTCGCTCTGGCCAAGGAGCGCAGCGAGGCGATCGCCCAGCTGCGCCAGCTGATCGCCGGGGAGCGCAAGGCTCAGGGCCTGCCGCCGCTGCGCTGCTTCTGGGTCGCTCCCGACGGCACAGCCACTCTCGCCGACTGAAACACGAGGAACCGCCATGACCCGCCATGCCAACGACACGCTGGACCCGATCAAGAAGATCATCGGCAACCCGGTCAAGGGCCTGCCGATCCAGTTCGAATGGACCGACGCCTGGGTGCCGATCTTCGACCGGCAGATCGATCTGGTGCTGGGCGATGTCGCGCGCGCGCGCATCGAGGACAAGGTGATCGTCTACCTGAGCTGCCCGCTGTCGCCGCGCGGCGGCGGCTATGCCGGCACCAACGTCGAGATCGCCAAGTTCGTCGAGAACCGCCTGCAGGACCGTTTCGGCGAGCGCTTCTGGGTGCTGAATCCGGCGCGCTACCAGCTCGAATCCAAGGAAGGCAAGGGCCTGATCGATCTGCACGCGAAGAACGCCGGCTGGAGCGCGGCCAAGCTGGAACAGCTGAAGCAGGCCTCGCCGCCCGGCGGCGGCGACTACATGCGCATGTGGGCCACGGTGCTCGCGAGCAACGAAGCGGGCGGCGACGGGCCGCCGCTCGGCGACCGGTTCGACATGTATTACTTCCTCGGGCCGCAGGACGTGAGCGACTATTTCGCGCAGGGCACGGCCGAGAACCTCACCGCATCGATCGAAAGCTACTTCGCGCGCAAGCTCGCCTTCGATCCGGACTTCGTCGCCCAGTTCGGCGGCCTCGCGATCGACCAGCCGGACTGGGAGAAGAAGCGCAAGGACTTCTTCCGTTTCTATGCGGTGAAGGCGAGTGTCAACTTCAGTCTCGGCAGTCATGACGAATGGAACATCTTCCGGCTGCTGAACCAGAACCGGCGTGCAGTCGTCGGCGGCCAGAAGACCGGCGACCAGCTGGGCGGCTTCTTCGACGGCCGGCAGATCGATCCGGCCGCGACCGAGACCGCGGTATCGGCCGGTTATGCCATTCGTGCTGACTGAGTCGAGGTACTAGTTCCACTGGCCGGCACCGCAGGGCTTGACTAGACTTTGCAAGGTGCAGACAGTGGGAGCGCGCAGATGGATTTCGCCAGAATGTGTTCGCGGCTCGACCCGCGTTGCTACAAGGCTTTCCTGGCCGTCGTTTCCGAGGGCAGCTTCTCCGCCGCGGCGTCTTCCGCGGCGATGACGATCAGCGGCGTGAGCCAGCACATCGCGAACATCGAGAGCGCCGTCGGCGCGCAGCTCTTTCTGCGCACCGCGAGCGGCTGCAAGCTGACCGATCCCGGCCGGCGCTTCCACCAGTTCGTCAAGAGCTACAGCAACCTGCTGGCCGACCTGTTCGAAGACGTGGCCGAAACCCAGGGCCAGCTGCAAGGCATCGTGCGCTACGCGATGCCGCCGAGCTGCATCCTCAGTCCGCACTTCCCGATGCTGCTGCAGCGGCGCCTGGCGCACCCGGATCTGGAACTCAACGTGACCCTGATGCCCAACGGCGAGATCATCCGCGCGCTGCTCGGCGACCAGATCGACTTCGGCTTCGTCACCGAGACGGTGCGCAACCCGGCGGTGGCCTACAAGGCTTTCTGCCAGGAGGAATACATCCTCGTCGGCAGCGAGCGCGGGCGCATCGAAGACATCACCGAGGCCGACTTCCTCGATCAGCCCTTCGTCGTCTACCCCGGCTTCGATACCTACGTGGCCTGCTACATCAAGCACTTCTTCCCGTCGCTGGCGGATATCGACGCACGCTCGATCTACCGCGTCTCCGGGATGATCAACACCATCGACGGAGCGATCCGCATGGTGACCGGCGGCCTCGGCATCAGCGTCTTCCCGCGCCACTGCGTGCAGGCGCTGATCGACAAGGGCGAACTGTTCGAACACCGCCGGCACGCGGCCGATCCGCTGCTCAACGACATCCACATCGCGCATCACGCCGCCAACGTGATGCCGCGCCGCGTCGGCTGCGTGATCGACTGGTTCATGGACATGGTGCATTGAGATCTCAGCTCGCTGTCGACGGCGCACGCGCCGCGCAACGCAGCGCGCTGGTGATCGGCGGCAGCCGCGCCACGACGCGGAACAGCTCCTCGATGCTCCTGACGCCGATCTTGGCGCGGATCGCCGCGATGTGGCTGCGCACCGTCGAGGTCGCGACACCATGGCTGCGCGCCACCGCCGATGGCGGCAGGCCGGCGAGCAGGCTGTTCAGCACGCGCCGCTCGGACATCGTCAGCTCGAACTGGCTGGCAAGCAGTTCGAGCGCCAGCTGCGGGCACGCCTGCCGGCGGCCGAGCATCACCAGCGCCAGAGGCTCACGGCTCGCCGCGGGCATCGGCATCACCGAGATGAAGAGCCGCGTGGCGCTCTTCTTGCCGAGCGACAGCAGCTTGCGCCGGTCCGCGGTGGCGGCTTCGCGCAGCGCTTCGGCGAGGGCGCGCTTGTCGGCCGGCGATTCGGCCTGCAGGCAGCCGTTGACCGATTGCAGCGGCCCCGCCTGCGCCAGTTCCTGGCGCGCGACATAGTTCAGCGCGAATACCCGGCCGAGTTCGTCGCAGACCAGCATGCCGCAGTCGATCTCGTTCATCGAGGCGGCGAGCAGGTCGGCGAGCTGGCTGCTGCCGATGCGCTGGGTCGAGGAAGGCTGGCTCATGATGGCGCTCATTGGAGGCTCCTGCGGGCGACGGGTGGCTGTTGTTTTCAGCTTAGTGCGCGCCGATCAGACAGCCATCAATCGTTTCTGAAGGGGGTGTTCAGCGGGCGTTGAACTGCACGTCCGGCCTCCGGACGAAGGTCATCCCGACCGTCGTCAACGCAACAGCCGCTCCGCCACCGCCCGCCCGACATCCGTCGTCGAGGCCCCGCCGCCCAGGTCGGGCGTGTGCGGCCCTTCCACCAGCACCGCTTCGATCGCGTGCAGGATCGCGTCGTGCGCCGCGCGGCACGGGCCTTGGCCGCGGCCGAGGAAGTCCAGCATCAGCGCACCCGACCAGATCATCGCGACCGGGTTGGCGAGGTTGCGGCCTGAGATGTCCGGCGCCGAGCCGTGCATCGGCTCGAACAGCGACGGGAAGCGCCGCTGCGGATTCAGGCTGGCCGAAGGCGCCAGCGCGATGGTGCCGGTGCAGGCCGGGCCCAGATCGCTGAGGATGTCGCCGACCGCGCTCGATGCGACGACCACGTCGAAGCGTGTCGGCTGCAGCACGAAGCGGGCGCACAGCGTGTCGATCGGCTGCTTGTCGACGACGATCTCCGGATAGCGCTCGGCCATCGCATCGGCACGTTCGTCCCAGGTCGGCGGCATCGGCGCGGCGGGGTCGCACTTGGTCGCGACCGTCAGATGATGACGGTCGCGTGACAGCGCCAGCTCGAACGCGAACTGCAGCGCGAGGTCCGCGGTACGGCGGCCGCGCTCCGAAGCGGGGGGCGCGGCCTCGGTGTTCTCGCGCAGCACCAGGAAGTCGATGTCGCCCGCCTTGCGCCCGGCGAGCGGGCAGGGCACGCCGTCGAACAAGCGCACCGGCCGCAGCTTGACGTAGTGTTCCAGCTCGCGCCGGAAGGTCAGCAGGGTCTCGCCGAAAGAGATGCGATCAGGCACCGCGGACGGCCAGCCGACGGCGCCGAAGTAGATCGCATCCATCCCGTCGAGCTGGCGCTTCCAGTCGCCGGGCAGCATGCTGCCGTGGCGCGCGTACCAATCGCAATTCGCCCAGTCGATCGGCGTGATGCGCAGTTCGATGTCGAAGCGCCGCGCCGCCGCTTCGAGCACGCGCAGGCCTTCGGGCATGACCTCGCGGCCGATGCCGTCGCCCGGCATCGCGGCGATCTGGAAACTGCTTCGACTCACGCGGCCTTTCGACGACGCGCAACCGGGGCGCGGGTGCCCAGCATAAGCAGCGGCGCGGCGCTCGTCCATCCGTCGGAGTAGTCCGCAGCTGACAACTGCGCGCGTTGCGGACCTGTACTGATTTGCCGGCCATCGGCGCAGAATGAATCTCCCAACGCTGCTGTTGTTTGTCGTTGCTCCCTTTCCGATGAATGGATGCCACCCGATGACACCACGTCCCAAGATCCTCGCGCTCGTGATGGCTGGAGGCGAAGGCTCGCGCCTTCATTCCTTGACCACGGATCGCTGCAAGCCCTCCGTGCCTTTCGACGGCAAGCACCGGCTGGTCGACTTCGTGCTGAGCAATCTCGTCAACTCCGAGATCTACGCGATCTACCTGCTGGTGCAGTACAAGTCGCAGGCGCTGATCGAGCATGTGCGGCAGAGCTGGACGATGACCCGCTTCATGCCGCAGCATTTCGTCACCGTCGTGCCGCCGCAGATGCATCACGGCAAGCAGTGGTTCCAGGGGACGGCCGATTCGGTGCACCAGAACCTGCATCTGATCGAGAACTTCCAGCCCGATCTGGTGGCGGTGTTCGGCGCCGACCATGTCTACCGCATGGACGTGCGCTGCATGGTCGAGTTCCACGTCGAGACGCGGGCCGACGTCAGCGTCGCGACCTTGCCGGTGCCGCTGGGTCAGTGCCGCTCGTTCGGCATCGTGACGATCGACGACGAACACCGCATCCGCAAGTTCGACGAAAAGCCCGCCTGCACCGATGCCATGCCGGGGCGTGCGGGGCATGCGCTGGCCTCGATGGGCAACTACCTGTTCTCTACCGAGGTGCTGCTGGCCGAGCTGAAGCGGGCGCACGAGGCGGGCGAATCCGATTTCGGCCGCGACATCCTGCCGCGCCTGGTGAATACCCATCGCCTGATGGCCTATGACTTCGCGTCGCACGCAGTGCCGGGCGTCGCGCCGTACGAGGAGCCCAGCTACTGGCGGGACGTCGGCACGATCGATGCATATTTCGATGCTCACTTCGACACGCTGGGGGCGCAGCCACGATTTCGCGTGACCAACATCCGCTGGCCGATCTATGCCAGCCCGGACCAGGGCGCCTCGGCGCAGATCGAGGCCGGCGTGATCCAGCGCTCGACCGTCGGCTCCGGCAGCATCGTCAACGGGGCGCGGCTCGATCATGCGATGCTGCGGCGCTATGTGCGCGTCGAGCCGGATGCGCTGCTGGAGCATTGCATCGTGATGGACCGCTGCACGATAGCGCGCGGCGTGAAGATCCGGCGTGCCATCGTCGACGTGGACAATCACATTCCGCCGGGCGAATCGATCGGTCACGACCTGGAGCGCGACCGTCGGCGTTTCCACGTCAGCGAAGGGGGCGTCGTCGTCGTCCCCGCCCGGTACTTCGCGGAGCCGCGTACGCCTGCGCAGGCGGTTCTGCCCGACCATGCAAATCATTAAGGACACATGGCAAAAAAAAGCAGCCGCACCGGTCGGCCTTTTCCGCTCGGCGCGACCTGGGATGGTCGCGGCACCAATTTCGCCGTCTTCTCGGCGCTCGCTGAACGGGTCGAACTCTGTCTCTACGACCACGAACATCATGAACAACGCCGCATCGAGCTGCATGGCCGCCGCGGCATCTGGTACGGCTTCGTCAACGGCTGCCGGCCGGGCGACCTCTACGGCTTTCGCGTGCACGGCCCGTACGATCCGGCCAACGGCGCGCGCTGCAATCCGAACAAGCTGCTGCTCGATCCCTATGCCAAATCGATCGTCGGGCCCTTGACCTGGTCGCCGGCGCAGTTCGGCTACGAGCTCGGCCACGAGGAAGAAGACTTCGCGTTCAGCACGCTCGACAACGCCGCCGAGATGCCGAAGTCGCAAGTCGTCGACGACCATTTCGACTGGGGCGACGACAAACCGCCCGCGGTGCCCTGGGACCGGACGCTTTTCTACGAAGTGCACGTCAAGGGCTTCACCCGGCAGCACCCCGATGTGCGCGAAGACCTGCGCGGCACCTATGCCGGCCTGGCCTCGGAGGCCTCGATCGCGCACCTGAAGCGCCTGGGCGTGACCGCGGTCGAACTGCTGCCGGTGCATGCCTTCCCCGACGATCAACGCCTGCTCGAGCACGGCCTGCGCAACTACTGGGGCTACAACACGATCGGCTTCTTCGCACCCGAGATGCGCTACGGCGCGAACGGCGAAGGCCTGGCGACGATCGCCGAGTTCAAGGGCATGGTGAAGCTGCTGCACGCGGCCGGCATCGAGGTGATCCTCGACGTGGTCTACAACCACACCGCCGAAGGCAACCATCTCGGCCCGACCTTGAGCTTCAAGGGCATCTGCCACGGCACCTACTACCGCCTCTCCGCGCAGGACCGGCGCTACTGCGTCGACTACACCGGCACCGGCAATACGCTGAACACGGACAACACCGTCGTCGTGCGCATGATCTGCGACAGCCTGCGCTACTGGGTCGAGCAGATGCACGTCGACGGCTTCCGCTTCGATCTCGCGACCACCCTGGGCCGCGGCGCCTACAACTTCAGCCAGCACAACAAGTTCTTCAACGCGATCGCGCGGGACCCGGTGCTGTCCAAGGTCAAGCTGATCGCCGAGCCCTGGGACATCGGCGACAACGGCTACCAGGTCGGCGGCTTCCCGAAGCCCTGGGCAGAGTGGAACGGCGGCTATCGCGACACGGTGCGCGACTTCTGGTGCGGCCCGGTCGGCCACATCTCGGATCTGGCGCGCCCGTTGTCAGGATCGAGCGACACCTACGAACACTCGGGCCGCGGCCCGGGCGCGAGTGTCAACATCGTGACGGTGCACGACGGCTTCCCGCTGCACGACCTGGTGAGCTACAACCAGAAGCACAACGAGGCCAACGGCGAGGACAACCGCGACGGCGAGAATCACAACCGCGGCTGGAATTGCGGCGCCGAGGGCGAGACCGATGACGAAGTCGTGATCGCCTTGCGCGAGCGCCAGAAGCGCAACATGCTGGCGACCTTGTTCCTTTCGCAAGGCACGCCGCTGCTGCTCGCCGGCGACGAGATCGGGCGAACGCAGGGCGGCAACAACAACGGCTACTGCCAGGACAATCCGATCAGCTGGCTGCATTGGGAATTGGATGATCGCCAGCGCAGCCTGCTGAATTTCGTCGAGCTGCTGAGCGCGCTGAGGCGCGAGAACCCGGCCCTGCGCCGCAGCCGCTTCTTCAACGGCCAGCCCGATCAGAACGGCCACAAGGACATCACCTGGTTCACGCCGCAAGGCGATCAGATGACACCCGAGGCCTGGCAGCAGCCGGCGCTGCACGCACTCGCCGCGATGCTGTGCGGGTTTCGCATCGGCGTGCAGAAGGAAGGCGAGCCGGCGCCGATCGGCGACTCGGTGCTGATGCTGATCAACCGCTATCACGAGCCGATCAGCTTCAGCTTGCCGGTGCTGTGCGGACCCGAATGGATCCCGCGCATCGATACCCGCACCGCGAGCGGCCTGCCGCGCAACGCAGGGCAGCCGACCAGCCAGCCCTATCTCGTCACCGGCCGTTCGATGGCCGTGCTGACCCAAGCGTCGACTCCACCACCCGAGGAAGACACCGATGCAAGCAGTCCATGACATGCCTTTCGGTGCCCGCGTGCGCGAGCAGGGCGGGGTCGACTTCCGGCTGTGGGCGCCGGGCGCGAAACATGTGCAACTGCTGCTGGGCGACGGGCGCTGCCTGCCGGCTGCCGCCGATGCCGAGGGCTGGTGCCATGTCGAAGTGCCCGATGCAGCGCACGGCACGCGCTACCAGTGGCGCATCGACGACGAGCTGAACGTGCCCGATCCGGCCTCGCGCAGCAACCCCGAAGGGCCGCATGCAGCGAGCGAAGTGATCGCTCCGCAGCGTTTCGAGTGGACGGATGACGACTGGCGCGGCCGGCCCTGGCATGAAGCGGTGATCTACGAACTGCACGTCGGCACCTTCACGCCGGAGGGGACTTATGCCGCGGCAGAGTCGCGCCTCGCCCAGCTCGCCGAGCTCGGCGTGACCGCGATCGAGCTGATGCCGCTGGCCGAGTTCCCCGGCCGTTTCGGCTGGGGCTACGACGGCGTGCTGCTGTACGCGCCGCATGCCGCCTACGGCACGCCGGAGCAGCTGAAGCGCTTCATCCAGAGCGCGCACCGGCACGGGCTGATGGTGCTGCTCGACGTGGTCTACAACCACTTCGGGCCGGACGGCAACTACCTGCATCGCTACGCGCCGCAGTTCGCCTCGCCGCGCCATCACACGCCGTGGGGCGCTGCGATGAATTTCGACGGCGAGGGCGCGCACTGGGTGCGCGAGTTCATGCTCGAGAACGCGCTCTTCTGGCTCGACGAATACCGCTTCGACGGGCTGCGCATCGATGCGGTCCACGCGATGGTCGACGACGGTTCGCCGCACATCATCGCGGCGCTGTCGCAGCGGGTGCGTGCCGCCTTCCCCGATCGCCAGGTGCACCTGATCCTCGAGAACGATGCCAACGATCCGAAGCGCCTCGGCCCGCCGGGCGCGCCCGGCCTCTACGACGGCCAGTGGAACGGCGACTTCCATCACTGCCTGCACGTGCTCGCGACCGGCGAGGACCACACCTACTACGCCGAATTCGCGAGCGGCACGATCGACAAGCTGGCCCGCGTGTTGACCCTGGGCTTCGCCCGCGAGGGCGGCCCCGATGGCGATACGCACCTGCTGAAACGCGGACCGGCCGAGAGCACCTTGCCGCTGATGAATTCGGTCAACTTCCTGCAGTGCCATGACCAGGTCGGCAACCGTGCGTTTGGCGAGCGGCTCGCGGCGCTGGCGCAGCCTGAGGCGATGCACCTCGCGATGGCGGTGATGCTGCTGGCGCCGGGTGTGCCGATGCTGTTCATGGGCGAGGAGTTCGAGTCGGCCGCACCGTTCTACTACTTCGCCGATGCCAACGAAGCCTTGCGCGAAGCCATCCGCAAGGGGCGGCGCGAAGAGTTCAAGCACGTGCCGCAGGACGCCGACGCGGCCGAGCACGACAGCTTGCCCGACCCGTGTTCGCCGCTCAGTTTCGAGCGCAGCGTGATCGAGCCGCCGGCGCAATGGAGCGTGCGCCAGCGGAGGTGGCACGACTGGTGCCGCTACCTGCTCGGGCTGCGCCGGCGCGAGCTGCAGCCGCTGCTGCCGGGCCTGCGGACCGGTGCCCATGAAGCCCGGCGCGTCGGTCGGCACGGTCTGCGCGTGCGCTGGCATTTCGAGCAGGGCGAAGTGCTGGAAGCGATGCTGAACCTCGGCACCGAACACCTGGTGATCGGCACCGACGACGCGGCCCCGCTGGCCGAGGCGCGCGAGCTGCTGACGGTCGGCGCGCCGCGGCGGGACAGCCACGGCGCCTGGTCCGGCCGCTGGACTTGGGGCCGCGCGCATGAGTGACTCCGCTGCCGCGCCTGCCGCGCCTGCCGCGCCTGCCGCCGCCTGGCCGGCCCTCTCGACCGCGCTGATCCCGCGCGCCACCTACCGCTTCCAGTTCCACGGCGGTTTCCGCTTCGACGAGGCGACCCGGCTCGTGCCCTACCTGCAGGCGCTCGGCATCAGCCATCTGTATGCCTCGCCGTACCTGAAAGCGCGCGCCGGCAGCACGCACGGCTACGACATCGTCGACCACAACGCGCTGAACCCGGAGATCGGCAGCGAGGCCGATTTCGAGCAGCTCTGTGCCACGCTGCAGGCGCACGGCCTGTCGCAGCTGCTCGACGTGGTGCCCAACCACATGGGCGTGCTGCACAACGACAACACCTGGTGGCTCGACGTCGTCGAACACGGCCCGGCCTCGGCCTGGGCCAACTTCTTCGATATCGACTGGGAACCCAGCGGCTCGCACATGAGCGGCCAGGTGCTGCTGCCGGTGCTCGGCGCGCAGTACGGCGAGATCCTCGAAGCCGGCGAATTGCAGCTGGTCTTCGATACCGAGGTGCACGGCTTTCGCGTGCGCTACTTCGAGCACAGCGTGCCGATCGATCCGCGCGACTATGCGGCGATCCTCTCGGCCCTGCCGATGCCGGCCAAGGCCGATGCCGAGGCGCGGCGCGAGGTGCAGGCGCTGATCGATGCTTTTGCCCGGCTGCCGACGCGCCACGAGGCGCGGCCTGCGCTGGGCCACGAAGCCGCGCCGCGTGCCCGCGCGGTGCGCCAGCGTGACCAGGCCCTGCACAAGCGCGTGCTGGCCCAGCTCTATCAGCAGCATGCCTGGATGCCGAAGTGGGTCGCCGCCTGCGCCGCGGCCTTCGACGGCAAGCCGGGCGATCCGCGCAGCCGCGATGCGCTCGATGCGCTGATCGGCCGCCAGGCCTGGCGCCTCGCGTACTGGCGCGTCGCCTCGGACGAAGTCAATTACCGCCGCTTCTTCGACGTCAGCACGCTCGCCGCGATGCGCATGGAGCGGCCCGAGGTCTTCGACGCGACGCACCGCACCTTGCTGCGCTGGCTCGAGCAGGGCAAGCTCAGCGGCCTGCGCATCGATCACCCCGACGGCCTGGCCGAACCGGCGCGTTACTTCGAGCGCCTGCAGGCGGCCTACGTCGCGGTACGCGGCGAGGCCGCACCCGGCGAAGCGCCGCGCGCGCTCTATCTGCTGATCGAGAAGATCCTCGCCGGGCACGAGCGCTGGCCCGACGGCTGGCAAGTGCACGGCGATACCGGCTACCGCTTCTCGAACCTCGCGAACGCGGTGTTCGTGGATTCACGCAGCGAGCAGGCCTTCGACCGGCTGTATGCCGATTTCATCAGCCGCCCGCCCGACTACGAGGCGGAGCTGATCGAGGCCAAGCGCCACATCATCTTCACCTCGCTGGCGGCGGACCTGCACATGCTGACCGAGGCCGCCTACCGTCTTGCGCAGGCCAAGCGCAGCACGCGCGACTACACGCGCAACGGCCTGCGCAGCGCGCTGGTCGAGCTCGCCGCGGGCATGCCGGTCTACCGCACCTACATCGGCGAAGACGGCGTCAACGACGTCGACCGCCGCCACCTCGACTGGGCTGCCGCCACCGCACGGCGCCGCGGCGCGCTGAGCGAAGACGCGACGCTGGCCTATCTGTGCGGCCTGATGACCGACACGCAGGCGCTGAGCGACGAGCGCCTGCAATTCATCCGCCGCTTCCAGCAATTCACCTCGCCGGTGATGGCCAAGGCGATGGAGGACACCGCGTTCTATCGCTACCACCGGCTGATCTCGCTGAACGACGTGGGCGGCGAGCCGCTGCAGTTCGGCGTCAGCACGAGCAGCTTCCACAGCGCCAACAAGGCACGCGAGCGCCACATGCCGCATTGCATGCTGGCCAGCTCGACCCATGACAGCAAACGCTCGGAAGACCTGCGCGCGCGGCTCGACGTGCTCTCGGAGATGCCGCAGGCCTGGGCCGAAGCGCTGCAGCGCTGGCGCGAGCTGCGCAGGCGCCAGGTGGCGAGCGTCGAAGGCGAGCCGGCGCTGGATGCGAACGACGAACTGCTGCTGTACCAGACCCTGGTCGGCGTCTGGCCGCTGGGGGCGATCGATGCCGCCGGGCTCGCCGAGCTGCGCGCCCGGGTCAAAGCCTTCATGCAGAAGGCGCTGCGCGAGGCCAAGCAGCGCAGCAGCTGGACCGGTCCGAACGAGGCCTACGAAGCGGCGGTGGCGCGCTGCATCGACTCACTGCTCGGGCAGCTCGATCCGAACCCCTTCCTCACCGACCTGCGCACGCTGGTCGATGCGATCGTGCCTTTCGGTTGCGCGAACAGCCTGAACCTGGTTGCGCTGAAACTCACGTCGCCCGGCGTGCCGGATATCTACCAGGGCTGCGAGCACTGGAACTTCAGCCTGGTCGATCCGGACAATCGGCGGCCGGTCGATTACGCGCCGCGCATCGCGCAATTGCAGTCGCTGCAGTCGGACTGGAGCGAGTCTGCGGGACTGTCGGCGGAGTCTCTATCGGACTTGCGTTCGAATCTGCCCGATGGCCGGCTGAAACTGCTGGTGACCTGGCGGCTGCTGCAGCTGCGCGCCCAGGCGCCACGGCTCTTCGAGCGCGGAACGTACACCGCGCTGGAGGTGATCGGCCCGGCGAGCGATCATGTGATTGCCTATGCGCGCAGCCTGAGCGGCGCGGAGGGCGCCGGCATGACGCTCACGGTGTGCAGCCGGCTGCTGCACACCCTGTATGGCGCGCAGCGCGAATCGCCGTTTTCGGGCAAGCGCATCGGCGCCTGGCTGGACACCGCCGTGGTGCTTCCCGCGGACGTCGGTGCCGAATGGCGCGACGTGATCACCGGGCACGTGCTGCCGGTGCAGGCAGCCGATGGCCGTGCGGTGTTGCGGATCTCCGATGTGCTGACGGAATTGCCGCTGGCGCAACTCGTGCCCGTCGTGCCTCTTTAAACCGGCCGCTTCGCCAGCAGCGCCCACACGCCGGCGGCCGAGAGCAGGGAGCCGCCCGTCAGGTTGAAGCCCCGCTGTGCCCGCGGCGAGGCCAGCAGCCTGCGCGCGGATCCCGCGAACACCGCGTACAGCGTGGCGTTGAGCGTGGCCATCACGACGAAGGTGACGGCCAGGATCCAGAGTTGCTGCGTGACCGCCAGTTTCGGGCTGATGAACTGCGGCAGGAAGGCGACGAAGAAGATGATGCCCTTCGGATTGAGCGCCGTCACCAGATAGGTGTTGGCGAACAGTTTCCAGCGCGAGCCGGGTGAATCCGGGGCGGCCAATGCCGCCGGTGCCACACCCGCGCGCAGCAGCTTGATGCCGAGATAGAGCAGGTACAGGCCGCCCATCCACTTGATGATCGTGAACCAGAAGGCCGAGGCCGCCAGCAGCGCGCCCAGGCCGAGCAGCGAGACGACCAGCGCGGTGGAGTCGCCGAGCGCGACCGCGGCAGTCAGCGGGATGTTCGCGCGCCGGCCGTGCGCCATCGAGTAGCTGATGACCGTCAGGATGGTCGGGCCGGGGATGATCAGCAGCACCGCGGAGGCGGCGACGAAGGCCAGCCAGAGTTCGATGGGCATGGTTAGAGCAGTCCTTTCATGCGCAGCAGCCCGAAGCAGGCCACCGTGGCCGCATCGGTGATGATGCCGTTGCAGATCATCTCGCAGGCCTCGGCGATCGGGAAGGCTCGGCTGATCAGCCCCTGCTCCTCGATCTCGAGCTGCGGCGTGCCGATTTCCAGTTCCGTCGCGACGAACAGGTTGAGCGCCTGCGTCGAATAGCCGTAGGCCTCGTGCAGGCGCGCCACGTGTTCGATGCGGCCGGCGATGATGCCGGTCTCTTCGCGCAACTCGGCCCGGGCGAGCATCAGCGGATCGGTCTCGCCGGACTCCGACGTGCCTTGCGGCAATTCCCAGCGCCGCATCCCGATCGGGTATCGGTACTGCTCGACCAGATGGACATGGCCGGCCTCGATCGCGGCAATGATCGCGAAGTCCGTCTTCTCGACGACGCCGTAGATGCCGGGCGATCCGTCGGCGCGGACGATCCTGTCCTCGCGCACCGTCATCCAGCGGTTCTGGTAGACGACGGTGCTCGAGAGGGTTTTGATTTCGGGGGTGCTCATGATCACATCTCCTTCATCCACCACTCGCCCTCCAATTCCCGCTGCAAGAACTCGATGAACGCCCGCACCTTCGACGGCAGCAGCTTCGGCGACGGATACACCGCGTGGATCTCCTGCGACGGCAGCGACCAGTCTTCGAGCAGCGGCTTGACGACACCCGCCTGCACCGACTCGCGCGCCACATACCACGGCAGGATCGCCACGCCCATGCCGCCGCGGCAAGCGGCGAGCAGCGCCGAGAGATTGTTGCTGCGCAGCGGCCCCTTCACCGGCACCGAGCGTTCGGCGTGGCCCTGCATCGCGAAGAACCAGCGGTCGTCGCCCTGCACGCTGCTGTAGATCAGGCAGTCGTGGCCGCTCAGATCGGCCGGCACCGATGGCACGCCGCGCTCCGCCAGGTAGGCCGGCGCCGCGACCAGCACCCAGGGGTTCGTGCCGAGGTAGCGCGCGCCGAGCGATGAGTCGGCGAGGCGCCCCATGCGCACCGCCAGGTCCACGCCTTGTTCGACCAGGTTGACGTAGCGATCCTCGAAGCTGAGGTCGATCGTGAGCTCCGGATGCTGCTTCATGAAGCGCAGGGTCAGCGGCACCATCAGCAGCCGGCCGAAGCCGACCGAGGTGCTGATGCGCAGGGTGCCGCCGACCTTTTGCTGCAGCAGGGTCGCGAGGTTGTCGGCCTCTTCCAGCTGCAGCTGGATCGACTTGCACTTGTCGTAGTAGAGCGCACCGATCTCCGTCGCGCTGACCCCGCGGGTGTTGCGGTTCAACAGCCGCGCGCCGAGCTTTTCTTCCAGCGCCGCGACGTGTTTGGTCGCGGTCGGCTGGGTGATGCCGAGATCGGTCGAGGCTTTCGAGAAGCTGCCGGTCTCGACGATGCGCACGAAGAGATGGATGCCGGTGACGCGGTCCATCTCAGCGGCACCCCGTCCGGGGCGCCGTGCAGCCCGCGCCTAGTGCCTTTCCCAGTGCCCCGGCGCTTCGCGCCAGCCGCGGCCCGATTGCACCCACTGGTGCGGCGCCCAGCGATAACCCGCACGCGGCGCCTCCCAGCGGCCGGGATACCAGGTGTGGCGGCCGCCGCTCCAGCCCCAGTAGCCGCCGATCCAGAAGTAACCCGGCACCGGTGCGACGCCGATCACCTCGGGCTGCGGCGGCGGCGGCGCGACTGCCACCTCGGCCGGCCCGTAGTACGGCCCGGGCAGCGGCGCGACCACGCAACCCGACAGCAGGGCCAGCGCCGCGGCGCCGGCGACGAAGGTCGCGCGAAAGAACGGACTCGATTGCATGTGAATCTCCAGCAGTGATGCCTGCACAGGAGACAACGAGGCGTTCGCGGCCCGCGATGACGTTCGGAACGTAGCGCAAGGTAAAGCCGCCTTTACATTGGCGGAGCCTGAGGCAGGCGTCGGGGGTTCGGTTCATGCTGAGAGGCGGTGGCGTCCGGGAAGGCATGATGCCTTGCTCCGGACCCTGCCGACGTTGAAGGAGCATCGAGATGACCGCAGCCGTCCATCGCCCCGCCCGCACCGAACGCCAGGTGCGCATCGATCTCGCCGCGGCCTACCGCATGGCCGCGCTGAACGGCTGGGACGACACGGTCTACACCCATCTCTCGGCCAGCGTGCCGGGCGAGCCGGGCCACTACCTGATCAACCGCTTCGGCCTGGGTTTCGACGAGATTTGCGCGTCGAACCTGGTCAAGGTGAATGCACGCGGCGAGGTGGTCGACGGCTCGGGCGCGACGGTCAACCCGACCAGTTTCACGATCCACGGCGCGGTGCATGCCGCGCGGCCCGAAGTCGAGTGCGTGATCCATCTGCACACCGCGTGGGGCGTCGCGCTCTCGATGCTGCCGGACGGCTTGCAGGCGACCTCGCAATACGCGATGCGCCTGCACCGCAGGCTCGGGCGCCACGGCTACGAAGGGCTGGCGCTCGGCGCCGCGGAGCAGGCGCGGCTGGTCGCCAACCTCGGCACGCTCGACGGCCTGATCCTCGACAACCACGGCACCCTGGTCGTCGGCCGCACGGTCGCCGAAGCCTGGATGCTGATGCACTTGCTGGAGCGCGCCGCGCAGGCGCAGCTGCGCGCGATGGCGGCCACCGGCGGCGCAGTCACGGTGGTCAGCGATGAGCTGGCCGAGCGCAGCTACCGCCAATGGGTCGGCGACGGCAGCGAGTGGGACGGGGATCTCGAATGGCCCTTGCTGCTGCGCCGGCTGGGGCGTACGGCGCCGGACTATGCAGATTAGTTGCCCCACCGATCGAAAGTATCTACACTAGTAGGTACATGATCTTCGAGGGCGTGTCATGACGAAGACGGCCAAGCTTTTCACTACCGGCGGCAGCCAGGCCGTGCGCTTGCCTGCCGAATACCGTTTCGACGGAACGGAGGTCTATGTGCGGCGCGACGACAGCACCGGCGATGTCATCCTGTCGAGCCGGCCGGGCGCGAGTTGGAGCGAATTCATGGCACTGCGCGCCATGCTGGGGCCGTTGCCGGCGGACTTTTTGGCTGATCGTCAACAGCCCACGCAGGACCGCGACCCGCTGCAGGGGTGGGCCGCGGGTTGAACGCAGTCGTCTACATGCTCGACACCAATGCAGCGAGTGCCGCGATGCGCGGCACCGCTGGCCTGGACGAACGTCTGCGCGCGCTGCAGCCGGCACAGTGGTGTATTTCGGCAGTCACTCACGCGGAACTCCGCTACGGAGCGGCGCTCCGGCCTGACAGCGTCAAGGTGGCACGCTACGTCGATGGTTTCCTGAGCGTCGCGCGCACCGAGCCATGGGGCGCCGCGGCGGCCGACGCGCACGGGCGGCTTCGTGCAGAGTTGCGTAGGCGCGGAACGCCCATTGGTGACTACGACGAAATGATCGCAGCGCACGCGCTGGTGTTGCGCGCGGTGCTGGTCACGGACAACGTCAAGCACTTCGAGCGTATCGAGGGCTTGATGCTGGAGAACTGGATTCGTCAGGCGCCGGCCTGACACCGAAGCCGGTCGCTATCCGCCATCCCTCAAGGCCGCGCGTAAGTCGGTCACCGTGGTCATCAGCGTCATGGGCTCCAGCGGCGAAGGATCGAGGCCCAGTTGCAGGTAGAAGGCCTTGGCTTCTTCCGAAATCGCATGTACCAGAAGGCCACGAATGCCGATCGTCTCGGCGGCGTAGATCACGCGCCGGGCTGCATCCTGAAACAAGGCGCGACCCAGCCCCCGGCCTTGATGTGATCTGGCGATTGCCAATCGCCCCAGCACGATGACCGGAATGGGGTCCGGCATGTTGCGCCGGAAGCGCCCGATAGCGCTCGATGCGAGCGCACAGTAGGCGATTACCTGGCCGGCATCCGACACGACGAAGGTGCGAGACGCACCACTGGCCTGGTTCTGCGCGGCACGGCGCTTCAGCCAATCATCCAGCGACGCGATGCCGCACTCGAAAGCGTCCAATGCATTGCCAGAGAATGAGCGACTCCCGAAACAACACCGAGGACCCACGATGCCGACGATTCGCGTTGAACTGTTCGAAGGCCGCAGCGTGGAGGAGAAGCGCGCGCTGGCCCAGGCCCTGACCGAGGCGACGGTGCGCACGCTGGGCGGCTCCGCCGACGGCGTCGACATCCTGTTCTTCGACGTCCCTCGGCACGACTGGGCCACCGGCGGCGTGTTGTGGAGCGACAAGGGCGCGGCACCGAAGCCCGACCCGGCCTGATACGCAGCGGCCGCCGCGGCATGGGCCTTGCTCATCCCCGGCGCCCGCAAGCCGAAATTCTGGAAAACCCCCATCACGTCTCGCGATTCTTTGCCTACATTTGTATGCAAGCTTGTGATCTTGATTGACGGTCTTGCATCAACCTCTGGAGGTGCCTCATGCCCCGTTTTTTCCGTTCGCTTTTTGGCCAGGTCGTGCTGGCGCTGATCCTCGGCGTCGTGCTCGGCCTGGTCTGGCCCGAATCCGCCGCGAAGCTGAAACCGCTCGGCGACGGTTTCATCAAGCTGGTCAAGATGCTGATCCCGCTGATCGTCTTCTGCGTGGTGGTGCACGGCATTGCCGGCACCGGTGACCTGAAGCGGGTCGGCCGTGTCGGCGTCAAGGCGCTGATCTACTTCGAGGTGCTGACCACGGTCGCGCTCGCGCTCGGCCTGGTGCTGGCCTACGTGTTCCAGCCTGGCGTCGGCATGAACGTCGATCCGCACACGCTGGACGCGAAGGCGATGAGCGGCTACGTCGAGACCGCCGGCAAGCTCACCGGCGGCGGCTTCACCGACTTCCTGATGAAGCTGATCCCGACCACGGTGATCAACGCCTTCGCCACCGGCGACGTGATGCAGGTATTGCTGTTCTCGATCATCTTCGGCTGCGCGCTGACCTTGCTCGGCGAGCGCGGCCAGAAGGTCTCGCACCTGATCGACGACCTCGGCCACGCCTTCTTCAAGTGCATGGGCATCATCATCAAGCTCGCCCCGCTCGGCGTGCTCGGCGCGATCGCCTTCACCGTCGGCAAGTACGGCATCGGCTCCCTGAAGCAGCTCGGCATGCTCGTCGGCCTGTACTTCAGCGCGGTGCTGATCTTCGTCTTCGTCGTGCTCGGCGGCATCATGCGGCTCTCGGGCTTCAGCCTGATCAAGCTGCTGCGCTACCTGCGCGAGGAGCTGACCGTGGTCTTCGCGACCACCTCGTCGGACGCGGTGCTGCCGCAGATCATGGCCAAGCTGAAGAAGATGGGCATCCGCGATTCGACCGTCGGCCTGGTGATCCCGACCGGTTATTCTTTCAACCTCGATGCCTTCTCGATCTACATCACCCTGGCGGCGGTGTTCATCGCGCAGGCCACCAACACGCCGATCTCGATGACCGACCTGCTGACGATCCTGGCGATCTCGCTGGTGACGTCCAAGGGCGCCCATGGCGTGCCCGGCTCGGCGATCGTCGTGCTCGCGGCGACCCTGCAGGCCATCCCCGCGATCCCGGCGATCGGCCTGGTGCTGGTGCTGTCGGTCGACTGGTTCATGGGCATTGCCCGCGCGCTTGGCAACCTGATCGGCAACTGCGTCGCCACCGTCGCGATCGCGGCGTGGGAAGGGGATATCGACCGCGAACGTGCCCACGCGGTGCTGAACGGCAACTACGTCGACGATGATGTCGACCCGAGCGAGGCGATCCTGCTGCCCGCGAAGGCCTGAGCAATCACTCTCTGCATCCCATGTCCGTCACCCAGATCGATATCGCACAGCGGGTCGTCGAATCGATCCTCGCGCAGAAGCTCGCGCCCGGCGAGCGGCTGGGCGAGCAGGAGCTGGCGGACTTGTTCGGCGTGAGCCGCACGCTGGTGCGCGAAGCGTTGATGCAGCTGCAGGCGCGCGGCTTCGTCGACGTGCGCTCGCGCAAGGGCTGGTTCGTCGTCGAGCCATCGATCGAGGAAGCGCACGATGCCTTCGCGGCGCGGCGCATCGTCGAGACCGGCATGCTGCGCGAGGCGGGCCAGCCGCTGCAGTCGGTGATCCAGCGGCTGCGCCGGCATGTCGCCGACGAACAGCAGGCGATCGATGCCGGCGACGCGGCGGCGCGGGCCTTCCTGCTGGCCGACTTCCACGTCTGCCTGGCCGACTGCCTCGGCCACCGCCTGCTCAGCGGCGTGATGCGCGACCTGACGGCGCGCACCACGCTGGTCGCTTCGCTGTACCAGTCGACGCACGACGCGCAGCAGAGCTGCAGCGAACATGCGCAGATCGTCGCGGCATTGGCCGAGGGCGATCTGGCCCAGGCCGAGTCGCGCATGGTGGCGCACATCGGCAGCGTCGAGAGTGCGCTGAGCCATTCGGTGAAGGACTCGGTCGATGCGCGCGAGAAGCTGCGCGCATCGCTGTCGCCGTTGACAAGCCGGACGGGGGATTCGCTGAGCGGTTGACCGGGCAGGCCCGCGTCAGGCGGCCGGCGGATCCGTGTGCCGCCGGCAAGCCTCCACCTGCCTCTGCCACGCCGCCAGTTCCGGGCTGTGGGCATGGCCGCTGCGCCGCAGGTCGTCCGCCAACTGCCGCAGCAGCTTCGTCTGCGCGCTGCTGAAGCCTTCCGGCGTCACGCCGCGCGTCGTCACCACCAGTGGGCCGCGCCGGCCGTCGCGCTTCGGGTAGCCCTGGCCTTCGATCACCTGCGTCGCGCCGCGCGAGAGATCGATGCTCGTCATGCTGCCGTCGAGGTTCGGGATCTCCACGCTGCCGCCGCCGAGCATGCTGAAGATGTCGACCGGCACTTCGCAGCACAGCCGCCGCTGCGCGTCGAACGAGAACAGCGGGTGCGGCTTGACGCGGATCGCGAGGTCGATGTTGCCGGCTTGGTTCGGCCCACGCTGGCCCTGGCCGCGCAGCACCACGGTCTGTCCGTCGCGCACGCCGGCCGGGATGTGCACGTCGAAGTTGTAGCCGCGCGGCGCGCGTACCTGGCCGCCGCCGTCGCAGTCGTCGCACGCTTTGCGTTCGGAACCATCGCCATGACAAGCGGCGCAAGGCTGCCAGCCGCCGCCGGCACCGGCCATCTTCAGCCGCCCTTCGCCGCGGCACATGCGGCAGTCCGATCGGCGCGAGACCAGGCGGCCGACGCCGTGGCAGGTGGTGCACAGATCGGCGATGGTTCCCTTCACCCGATGCCTGCAGCCGAAGGCGGCGTCTTCGAGGCGGATCAGCGCTTCGTGTTTCAGGGTCTTCGGCAAGGCGCTGCCATCGGGCTCCCAGCGGGCCCTGCTCCAGTCGCGATTCCACCAGGAGCGATTGGCGCGCGGCGCCTCGGGCGCGGCCTGGGGCTGTGGGCCGGGCGGCGATTCCGGTTCCGGCTCGGCCGCACCGCGGGGCGCATGACCGGTATCACAGAGGTGACGGTAAGCGCGGTTGATGCGCGCCATGCGCTCAGCCGCACTGGGGCTGGTGTTGCGATCCGGGTGCCATTGCGCTGCCAGGCGGCGATAGGCATCGCGGATTTCTCGCTGGGAAGCGTGGCCGGGCACGCCGAGCTCGTCATGCGGATCGAATGAAACATGCATCCTGCAGGCCGGGATATGGTGAGGTCGGCTTCTACTGTAGGGCCAAAGCGGGCCGGCCCATCGGGTGATCCCTCGCCGGGTCTTCCGGCTCGCGGACCGGCCTGCCGCCCGAGGGTTTCTCCCGGCGCCATTCCGCCGTGGAATAGGTCTTATCGGCCGGCTGGCATTCTCAAAGAGCGGGGCCTCCCGCACCATTGGCTCACTGGATTTTCAAGACCCCAAGGAGATGACGATGGCACGCATGAAAGCCGTGATGGCTGCAGTTCTGGTGATGGAGAAAGAGGGCGTCACGCAGGCATTCGGCGTGCCCGGCGCGGCGATCAACCCGCTCTACTCGGCGCTGCGCGAGCGCCAGACGATCAGCCACGTGCTGGCGCGCCACGTCGAGGGCGCTTCGCACATGGCCGAGGGCTACACCCGCGCCAAGGCCGGCAACATCGGCGTCTGCATCGGCACCTCGGGCCCGGCCGGCACCGACATGATCACCGGCCTCTACTCGGCCAGCGCCGATTCGATCCCGATCCTCTGCATCACCGGCCAGGCGCCGCGCGCCCGGCTGTACAAGGAAGACTTCCAGGCGGTCGACATCGAGTCGATCTCCAAGCCGGTGACCAAGTGGAGCGTCACGGTGCGCGAGCCGGCGCAAGTGCCGCGCGCCTTCCAGCAGGCCTTCCACCTGATGCGCTCGGGCCGCCCGGGCCCGGTGCTGATCGACCTGCCGTTCGACGTGCAGATGGCCGAGATCGAGTTCGACATCGACACCTACGAGCCGCTGGTGCCGTACAAGCCGGCCGCCTCGCGCAAGCAGGTCGAGAAGGCGATCCAGATGCTGCAGGGCGCCGAGCGCCCGCTGATCGTCGCCGGCGGCGGCATCATCAATGCCGATGCGAGCGACCTGCTGGTCGAGTTCGCCGAGCTGACGAACACCCCGGTGATCCCGACCCTGATGGGCTGGGGAACGATCCCCGACGACCACCCGCTGATGGCCGGCATGTGCGGCCTGCAGACCAGCCATCGCTACGGCAACGCGACGATGCTGGCGAGCGACTTCGTGCTCGGCATCGGCAACCGCTGGGCGAACCGCCATACCGGCTCGCCGGAGGTGTACTGCAAGGGCCGCACCTTCGTGCACGTCGACATCGAGGCGACGCAGATCGGCCGCGTCTTCACACCCGACCTTGGCATCGTCTCGGACGCAAAAGCCGCACTGCAGCTCTTCGTCGAAGTCGCCCGTGAAATGAAGGCCGCCGGCTCGCTGAAGGACCGCGCGACCTGGGTCGCCGAGTGCCGCGAGCGCAAGCGCACGATGCTGCGCAAGACCAATCTCGAGACCGTGCCGATGAAGCCGCAGCGCGTCTATCAGTGCATGAACAACAATTTCGATCGCGACACGACCTATGTCTCGACGATCGGCCTCTCCCAGATCGCCGGCGCGCAGTTCCTTCACGTCTACCACCCGCGCCACTGGATCAACTGCGGCCAGGCCGGCCCCTTGGGCTGGACGATCCCCGCCGCACTCGGCGTGCGCGCTGCGGACCCGACGCGCAAGATCGTCGCGCTGTCCGGCGACTACGATTTCCAGTTCATGATCGAGGAGCTGGCAGTCGGCGCGCAGTTCAAGCTGCCCTACATCCACATGGTGGTGAACAACAGCTACCTCGGGCTGATCCGCCAAAGCCAGCGCGGCTTCAACATGGATTACTGCGTGCAGCTCGGCTTCGAGAACGTCAACGCGCCGCAGATGGAAGGCTACGGCGTCGACCACGAGGCCGTGGTCAAGGGCCTGGGCTGCAAGTTCGTCCGGGTCTACAAGCAGGAAGAGATCAAGCCCGCGATCCAGCAGGCCGAGAAGTGGATGGAAGAATTCAAGGTGCCGGTGGTGATCGAGGTGATGCTCGAGCGCGTGACCAACATCTCGATGGGCACGGAGATCGACGCGATCAACGAGTTCGAGGAGCTCGCGATCAGCGCTGCGGACGCACCGACCGCCGTCGGCTTGCTCGACTGAACCAGGAAATATCTGCCCCAAGACGCCTTCGGCGTCGCCCCCCGAGGGGAGCTCAACCCCCTTGGGACGGCCCGGCGGGGGTTGAGATCAACATGAGGACGAAACCATGCCAAAGTTCGCCGCCAACCTGACGATGCTCTTCACCGAGGTGCCGTTCCTCGATCGCTTCGAGCGCGCCGCGAAGGCGGGTTTCGATGCCGTCGAGTTCCTGTTCCCGTACCCGTTCGCCGCGTCGGAGATCCAATCCCGGCTCGAGGCCAACAAGCTGAAGCTGGTGCTGCACAACCTGCCGGCCGGCGACTGGGACGGCGGCGACCGCGGCATCGCCTGCAACCCGGCGCGGGTCGAGGAGTTCCGCGCCGGCGTCGCCAAGGCCGTCGAATACGCAACCGCGCTCGGCGCGCCGCGGGTCAACTGCCTCGCCGGCAAGCGGCCCGCCGGCGTCTCGGAAGACGACTTGCGCAAGACCTTCGTCGAGAACCTGCGCTATGCGGCCGGCGAATTGAAGAAGGCGGGCGTGAAGCTGCTGATCGAGCCGATCAACCTCTTCGACATTCCCGGCTTCTATCTGAACCGCACCGACCACGCGCTGGCCATCATCGAAGAGGTCGGCTCCGACAACCTCTTCGTGCAGTACGACATCTACCACGCGCAGCGCACCGAGGGCGAGCTGGCGGCGACGATGAGCAAGCACCTGGCGAAGATCGGCCATGTGCAGCTGGCCGACAACCCCGGCCGCAACGAGCCCGGCACCGGCGAGATCAATTACGACTTCGTCTTCGCGCACCTCGACCGCATCGGCTACGCCGGCCACATCGGCTGCGAATACAAGCCCGCGACGACGACCGAAGCCGGCCTCGGCTGGCTCGCCCGCGCCAGGGGCTGACCCTCGAACATCAAGGACACACACATCATGAGCACCTCCCTCAAACTCGGCTTCATCGGCCTCGGCATCATGGGCGCGCCGATGGCGGGCCACCTGATCGCGGCCGGCCATACGCTCTTCGTCAACACCTTCGGCAAGGTGCCCGACGAGATCGCCGCGAAGGCGACGATCTGCGCCAACGGCAAGGAAGTCGCCGAAGCTGCCGACATCGTCTTCACGATGGTGCCCGACACCCCGGACGTCGAAGCCGTGCTGTTCGGCGAGAGCGGCGTGGCCAAGGGCCTGTCCAAGGGCAAGGTCGTCGTCGACATGAGCTCGATCTCG
>Ga0105237_10000945_pt1 | contig 39046 bp, 31 predicted proteins | sample KBSC24metaG_FD_81520 | JGI IMG/M metagenome (GOLD analysis project Ga0105237, IMG submission 81520) | Corn rhizosphere microbial communities from Kellogg Biological Station, Michigan, USA - KBS C2-4 metaG | ecosystem: Host-associated > Plants > Roots > Rhizosphere > Soil | place: Michigan, USA...
CGCGGGCAGGCGCACGCCCGCTCGCTGCAGCAAGGCACGCGGGCCGTCGTCCTGCGCCAGCATCGCGGCGAGCACGTGCACCGGTTCGATGTAGGGGTTGTCGCGGGTCACCGCCAGGCTTTGTGCCTCGGCGATGGCTTGTTGGAAATGGCTGGTGAGTTTGTCGATACGCATGGGGGTGAAATCCTCCGATTGCAGACGACTTTGGGCGTTTTCACGCCGTTTTCAAGGCGGCGCGGGGTACTTTGCGCCACCGCTTGATCTGCATCAAGCCAGCCAGTGCGTCACCAGCTTGAAGCCGATCGCGGCGCAGGCGAGTGCACCCAGGTAGTGGGCCAAGGCATGCGCGGCGGCCAGGCCGAAGGCCCCCCGCTGCAGCATGTTCAGCGACTCGTAGGTGAAGGCCGAGAAGGTCGTCAGTCCGCCGAGGAAGCCGGTGACCAGCAGCAGCCGCATCAGCTCGTTCGGCGACTGGCTGAGCCAGCCCATGATGCCGCCGATCAGCAGGCCGCCGACCACGTTGACGGCGAGCGTGCCAATTGGAAAGCCCGGCCAGAGCGGATTCAGCCAGAGGCCGACGAGCCAGCGCGCCACGCCGCCGATCATCGAGCCGACCAGCACCGCGAGGCCGTGCTGCAGCGGGGGAAAGCCGCCGCCGCTCATCGCGCCGGCTTGCCGCCGCCCGCGTTGCCGGCGGCGATCCCCCAGCGCGACAAGGCCTCGTCGTCGGCGACGCGGGCGTCGACCCAGCGCGCGCCTTCGGGCGTGGTTTCCTTCTTCCAGAACGGCGCCTGCGTCTTCAGGTAGTCCATCAGGAACTCGCAGCCCTGAAAGGCGGCGCCGCGATGGCGCGAGCTGACGGCGACGAGCACGATCTGCTCCAGCGGCCGAAGCTTGCCGACGCGATGGATCACGCGCGCCGCGCGCAGCTCGAAGCGGCGCACCGCCTCGTCGATCATCGATTCGATCGCACGCTCGGTCATGCCGGGGTAGTGCTCCAGTTCCATTTCGCTGACGCCGCCGCTGTCGCGCACCGTGCCGACGAAGCTGACGACTGCGCCGACATCGCCGTCGGCGCGCCGCAGCGCCTCGACTTCCGCGGACAGGTCGAAGTCCTCGCTTTGCACCGAGACGCGGGGCATGCTCAGCCTCCGGTGACCGGTGGAAAGAACGCGACCACCGAGCCGTCGCGCACCGGCGCCGAGTCTTCGGCAAGCTCCTGGTCCAGCGCCATGCGCAGCGCCTTGCCGCGCGCCAGCTGTTCGGCATGGGCCGGGCTGCTGGCGATCAGCCGTTCGCGCACGTCGCCGACGGTGGCCGGAGCGCCGATCTCCAGCGTTTCACTCGAGCCCAGCGCCTCGCGGATCGATGCGAAATAGCGGATCGTCAGCTTCATGCCAGCAGGTCGGCAAAGGGCAGGAAGCGCACCGTGTCGCCGCGCGCGATCGCCTTCGCCGGCGGCGTATCGACCAGCCCGTCGCCCCAGACGACCGAGGTCAGCACGCCCGAGCCCTGGTTCGGGAACAGGTCGAGGCCGCCGCTCGCGTTCAGCCGGGCACGCAGGAACTCGCGCCGCCGGTCCGGCTTCGGCCAGTCGAAATCGGCGCGCAGGCTCATCGCCTTCGGCGCCAGCTCGCTCGCCCCCTGCAGCCGCAGCAGCACCGGCCGCACCGCCAGCAGGAAGGTCACGAAGGCCGAGACCGGATTGCCAGGCAGCCCGATGAACCAGGCGTCGCCGCCGCCTTCGCGGCGCACGGCGCCGAAGGCCAGCGGCTTGCCCGGCTTGATCGCCATCTGCCAGAGCGTCAGCCGGCCTTCGGCCTCGACCGCCGGTTTCAGGTGATCTTCCTCGCCGACCGAAACGCCGCCGCAGGTCAGGATCAGGTCGCTGACCTCGGCCGCGCGGCGCAGCGCCTCGCGCGTGGCGTCGAGCTTGTCGACGACGATGCCGAGGTCGATGACCTCGCAGCCGAGCGACTGCAGCAGCCCGCGCAAGGTGAAGCGGTTCGAGTTGTAGATCGCGCCGGGTTTCAGCGGCTCGCCGGGCATCGCGAGTTCGTCGCCGGTGGAAAACAGCGCGACCCGCGGCTGGCGCATCACGCGCAGCGAGCCGGCACCGACCGACGCGGCCATGCCGAGCGCCTGCGGCGTCAGCCGGATGCCCTTCTGCAGCACGACCGCATTCGCCTGCACGTCTTCACCGCGGCGGCGGATCGCCTGGCCTCGCGCCGGCACGGCATTGAACTTCACGCCGCCGTCGACCGCCTCGCACAGCTCCTGCATCAGCACCGCATCGGCGCCGGCCGGCACCTGTGCGCCGGTGAAGATGCGCGCCGCGGTGCCCGGCTGCAGCGGCGTGCCGACCACGCCCGCCGGAATGCGCTGGCTCACCGGCAGCACGGTTCCGGCGGCGGGCACATCGGCGACGCGAAGGGCGTAGCCGTCCATCGCGGAGTTGTCCTCCGGCGGCACGTTCAGGCCGGAGCGCACGTCATCGGCCAGCACGCGGCCGAGCGCATCGAAGGTCGAGAGCGCCTGCGCCTCGGCGGCGGCCAGCGGCTGCACCGCGTCGAGCAGCGCGGCCAGCGCATCATCGAGGCTCAGCAGCGGGGACTTAGGGGCGGGTGTACTCATAACGGTCGGCGGTTCGCAGCAGGTGTGCGGTCACGGCATCGGGATCGTTCAGGTCGAGGAGGGGCAGGCTGGTCGGCACCGGCAGCAGCTCCGGGCTATCGGTGGCGATGGCCGTGACGGTGCCGTCCTCGGCATAGCGCACCGGCTTGTCCGCGCCGGCGCGCCAGACTTCGATCTTCGGCAGTTCGGAGTGTTTGTAGCCCTCGACCAGCACCCAGTCGCAGTCGCTCAGCTCGGCGATCAGCTGGTGCACCGACGGGTCGGCCTGCACTTCGTATTCGCGGATCTTCGCCATGCGTATGTCGGAGGCGACGACCACTTCATACGCCCCCGCCTTGCGATGGCGCCAGGAATCCTTGCCTTCGCGATCGACGTCGAACGCGTGGTGCGCATGCTTGACGACCGAGACGCGCAAGCCTGAGCCTTTCAGGCGCGGGATCAGCTGTTCGACCAGCGTCGTCTTGCCGGCGCCGGAGTAGCCGCTGAAGCCGATGACCTTCATGCCGCGCAGTGCTCGGCGATGTAGCGCTTGACCCGCGCTGCGTCGGCCGGCATGGTTTCGAAGCGCTTCGGCAGTTGTTCGAGGCCGACGAGACCCGCCGGGCGTTCCGGCTGGCGGCCCAGCGCCTCGACGATGGTCTCGGCGAACTTCGCCGGCAGCGCGGTCTCGAGCACGATCATCGGGACGCCCGGCTCGAGGTGTTCGAGCGCGACCTTGAGGCCGTCGGCGGTGTGCGTATCGATCATCGTGTCGAAACGCCGCCAGGTGTCGCGGATCGTCGCGACGCGGTCGGCATGCGTGCTGCGGCCGGAGACGAAGCCGTAGTCGGCGATGCGGGCGAATTCCTGCGGCGTCAAGGTGAACGAGCCCTTTTGTTCGACGTCATGCCGGAACAGCTGCTTGACCCGCCCGGCATCGCGGCCCAGCAGGTCGAAGACGAAACGCTCGAAGTTCGAGGCCTTCGAGATGTCCATCGACGGGCTCGAGGTTTCGTAGGTCTCGGCGCCCTTGCGCACGCGGTAGGTGCCGGTGCGGAAGAACTCGTCGAGCACGTCGTTTTCGTTGGTCGCCGCGACCAGGCGCTTGATCGGCAGGCCCATCATGCGCGCGACATGGCCAGCGCAGATGTTGCCGAAGTTGCCGGACGGCACCGCGAAGCTGACCCGCTCGTCGTTGCTCCGGGTTGCCTGGAAATAGCCGGCGAAGTAGTAGACGACTTGCGCCAGCAAGCGCGCCCAGTTGATCGAGTTGACCGTGCCGATCTTGTAGCTGCGCTTGAACTCCAGGTCGTTCGAGGTCGCCTTGACGATGTCCTGGCAGTCGTCGAACACGCCGTCGATCGCGATGTTGTGGATGTTCGCATCCTGCAGGCTGAACATCTGCGCCTGCTGGAAGGCGCTCATGCGGCCGTTCGGGCTCAGCATGAAGACGCGCACGCCGCGCTTGCCGCGCATCGCGTATTCGGCCGCGCTGCCGGTGTCGCCCGAGGTCGCACCGAGGATGTTCAGCTCCGCGCCGCGGCGGCCGAGCTCGTACTCGAACAGGTTGCCGAGCAGCTGCATCGCCATGTCCTTGAAGGCGAGCGTCGGGCCGTTCGACAGCGCTTCCAGCGACAGGCCTTCGCGCAGCGGCTTCAGCGGCACGATCTCCAGGGTGCCGAAGACCGCCGGCGTGTAGGTCTTGCGCACCAGCGCGCGCAGGTCGCCGGCAGGGATGTCGTCGATGTAGAGCGAGAGGATCTCGAAGGCGAGATCGGCATAGCTCAGGGTGCGCCACTGCGAGAGCGTGGCCGCATCGATGCGCGGATAACGCTCCGGCAGATACAGCCCGCCGTCCGGCGCGAGGCCTTCGAGCAGGATGTCGCAAAAGCGGCTGGTGGCGGGTTCGCCGCGGGTGCTGAGATACTTCACAAGGCGCTGAGGGGCAGTCGTTCAGACCGTCATTGTCTTCGATCGACGCCCAACGGCTAGGCCGGCGGCAACGCGGCTTGCAGGGCGGCGCACATTGGCTCGAGTGCGGCCTCGAACTGGTCGACCAGGCCGGCGATGTCCGCCTCGGGGGAGCGCTCCGTCAGCGCGGCCGCCAGCGCCGCGGCCTGCCCCGCCAGCGCGAGCGCGCCCACGGTGCCGCACAGCCCCTTGACCGTGTGCGTGATGCGGCTTGCGGCGGCCACGTCGCCGGCGAGCCAGGCTTTGCGCACCTCGGCCGCGGCACCAGCCTGGGTGGCGCAGAAGCGCCGCAGCATGCGCAAATAGAGCGCCTGCTTGCCGAGCAGGCCGCGCAGGCCGGCCTCCACATCCAGGCCCTGCACTTCGAGCGAGTGCGCATCCCAGGCCGGCGGTGCGTCGGCAGCGGCCGGCTGCGCCGCGGGCGCCGGCGGCACCGCCGCCGCAGGGGGAACCGCGGCCGCAGGCGGCCGCAGCCAGCGCTGCAGGGTCTCGAACATCCGCGCCGGCTCGATCGGCTTGACGATCATGTCGTTCATGCCCGCGTCCAGACAGCGCTGCGACTCTTCGACCATCGCGCTGGCCGTCATCGCGATGATCGGCAGGTGGCGGCGTTCAGGGTCGCGGCGGATCTGGCGCGTCGCCGCCAGACCGTCGAGCACCGGCATCTGGATGTCCATCAGCACCAGGTCGTAGCGGTGGCCGTCGATCCGGCTGACGGCCTGCGCCCCGTTGTGCGCGATCTCCACCGTGCAGCCGGCGAGCTCGAGCAGGCCGGTGGCCACGTCGATGTTCAGCGCGTTGTCCTCCACCAGCAGGATGCGCCGGCCGCGCAGGTCGGGCGCCGCGTCGAGCGCGTCATGCACCACCGGGCCGGCGTCGGCGAAACCCTGCGCATGTTCGCCTTCGAGCAGCAGATCTTGCGCATCCGTCGGCGCGACGCCGATCCGGGCGGTGAACCAGAAGCTGCTGCCACGGCCGGCCACACTGTCCACGCCGACCGCGCCGCCCATCAACTCGGCCAGGCTTTTTGCGATCGACAGCCCGAGCCCGGTGCCGCCGTGGCGCCGCGTCACCGAACCGTCCGATTGCTCGAAAGGCTGGAACAGCCGGGCGATCTCTTCGGGGCTCAGGCCCGCGCCGGTATCGGTCACGACGAAGCGCAGCATGCGCTCCTCGGGCGCCGCGCTCTCGACGTCGACGCTCACCGTGATGCTGCCTTGATCGGTGAACTTCACCGCATTGCCCAGATAGTTCAGCAGCACCTGCCCGAGCCGGCGCGCATCGCCGCGGCAACGGCGCGGCACGCCCGGGCCGACGCGAAACACCAGCGCCAGCCGCTTCTGCGCGATCTGCTCCTCGACCAGGGCGACCGTGCTCGTCAGCACCTGCTGCAGGTCGAACGGCAAATGGTCGAGCGTGAGCTTGCCGACGCCCACCTTCGACATGTCGAGGATGTCGTTGATGATCGACAGCAGGTGCTTGCCCGCATCCTGGATCTTGCGCAGGTAGGCGCTGCGCTCGTCCTGCAGCGGGTGCTGCAGGGCCAGGTGCGACAAGCCGAGGATCGCGTTCATCGGCGTGCGGATCTCGTGGCTCACGTTGGCGATGAATTCGCCCTTCATGCGTGCCAGGTCCTGCGCCGCATCGCGCTCGTCGCGCAGCTGGCGCACCGTCATCACATGCTGCACCGTCTTGCCGATGGTCAGCTCGAGGTCGGCCAGGTCCATCGGCTTGGTGATGAAGTCGAAGGCGCCGCGGTTCATCGCCTCGCGGATGTTGCTCATGTCGGCGTAGGCCGAGACCATCACGACCTTGATGTCCCCGCGATGGCGCAGGTGCGACAGCAGGGTCAGCCCGTCCATGTTGGGCATGTTGATGTCCGACAGCACCACGTCGACGCCGGCGCCGCTGTTCACGTAGGCGAGCGCTTCCTGGCCGTCGTGCGCGAACGCGAACTCCCAGTCGCCGTCGCGGATCGGGCGGCGAAAACGCTGGCGGATCAGCGGCTCCAGGTCCGGCTCGTCGTCCACCACGAGGATGCGCGCCGTCATGCCGCACCCTCCTCCGGTGCCGTGGCGCTGCGCGGCAGCTCGACGCTGAACTCGGCGTACTCGCCCGCCTCGCTCTGCATCGTCAGGCGGCCGCCGTGGCGCTGCACGATGTCCCGGCACAAGGCCAGCCCGAGCCCGGTGCCCTCGCCCGCCGGCTTGGTCGTGAAAAAGCGCGTGAAGACGTGCTCGCGGTGCTCGGCGGCGATGCCGGTGCCGTTGTCGCGCACGTGGATCAGCACGCGCCCGGCCTGCCCTTCGGTGCGCACCGAGAGGGTCGGCTGGTAGGCCTCTGCACCGTCGCTGTCCCGCAGGCGGTGGTGCAGCGCGTGGAATGCGTTGGAGAACAGGTTCAGCAGCACGCGGTTGATCTCCTGCGGGTCGATGTCGGCGACGCCGGCTGCCGCATCGAGCAGCCGGTGTGTCGTCACCTTGAAACCGGGCGCGCTGGCGTGCGTGCCGTATTGCGCCAGCCTGAGCGCATCCTCGACCAGGCGGTTGACATCGGTGGGCACGCGCGCGCCGCCGCTGCGCGAGGTTTGCAGCATGCTGCGCACGATGCCATCGGCGCGCTGGCCGTGTTCGCCGATCGTGGCGAGGTTGCCGCTCAGCGTTTCCAGCAGTTCGTCCACTTCGTGCCGCGCCGCGGCGGCGGCGCCGGCGAGCAGCGGCTGCAGCAGCTCGCGCAGTTCCTGTACCAGGTCGGCGGAGATTTCCGAGAAGTTGCTCATCAGGCTGAGCGAGTTCTTGATCTCGTGGGTGATGCCGGCGATCAGCTCGCCGAGCGCGGTGAGCTGATCGGTGCGGGCCAGCACCCGGTTGGCGGTGCTCAGCTCGTCGTCGCGCTGCCGCAGTTCGGTGAAGTCGCGGTAGATCGCGATCGAGCCGCCGTCGGGCGTGGCGCTTTCGGTCACCTGGATGCTGCGCCCGCCCGGTCGTCGCAGGTGCGCGAGCCCGCGGCGCTGCCTGCGCAGGGCCAGGCGCGCGGCGATCCAGGCCCCCTCCTGGCCGATCGCGTCCGTCACGCCGCCACGCTCCACCAGTGCGCGCATCAGCGTCTCGAACGACGCGCCGGGGCGGACCAGCGGCGCAATCTCCGGGAATATCTCCAGCACGCGGCGGTTCGCGAGCACCAGGCGATCCTGCGGGTCGTACAGCGCAAAACCCTCGGCGAGGCACTCGAGCGCGCTGAGCAAGGCAGGCAGCGACAGCAATGGCGGCGCGACCGGGGGCGTGGTCTCGGGCGCTGGGGGCTTCATGCGAGCGCGACGAGGGAACGCCGCGCGGTGGCGGCAGGCGGGAGATTCAGCGGCAGGCGCATCAGCACTTCGGTACCCTGGCCCGGCACCGACCGGATCTCGAGCGCACCGCCATGGCGCTTGACGATCACGTCGAACCCCAGGCTCAGGCCGAGGCCGCTGCCTTCGCCGGGCGCGCGCGTGGTGAAGAAGGGCGTGAACAGCCTCGGCTGGTGTTCCGGTGCGATGCCGATGCCGTTGTCGTGCAGCGTGAACAGCAGCGCGGCGGCTTCCTGGCGCGTGGCCAGGGTCAGCGTCGGTGCATACGGGCGGCGCGACGCGGCGCATGCGAGGCGCTGGGCATCGAGCGCCGCGAGCGCGTTGTGCAGCAGGTTGTCGATCACGTCGGCCACGTCGGGCGCCACCAGGTGGGCCATCGGCAGGTCCGCGGCCAGGCGCCACTCGATGCGGATCTGGCGCGCCAGCGGCGCGATGCGCTCGATCGGCATGCTGTGGTCGAGCACCGCGACGCGCGCCTTCAGCAGCGCGTTCAGATCGGTCGCGGCGGCCTCGCCGCTGCGCGCCTGCGAGTGCCGCAGCATGCCGCGCACGATGGCCGACATGCGCCGCCCGTTGGCGAGGATGGTGTCGAGGTTGTCGTCGATCAGCCGGCACACGTCGAGCGCCGAGGCGTCCGCGCCGGAGAGCAGCGGGGCGCGCAGCTCGTCGACCAGTTCCTTCGATACCTCGGCGAAGTTGTTGACGAAGTTCAGCGGATTCTGGATCTCGTGCGCGACGCCGGCGGTGAGCTGGCCGAGCGCGGCCAGCTTCTCGGTCACGACCAGCTGCGCCTGGGTCTCGTGCAGGCGCTTCAGCGCGCGGTCCAGGTCGTCGTAGGCGGCGGCGTTGTCGAGCGCGATCGCGCCATAGGAGGCGAGCGTGCGCAGGATCAATCGCTCGCGCGCATCGAAGGGCTCGGCGCCGCGGCGCCGGATGCTCATCACGCCGGCGAGGCGGCGGCCGGCCGCCAGCGGCAGCGCCAGCAGCGTGCCGTTCGCATCGGCCAGTTCCTGGCGCTGCCCGGCAGCGTCGGCGGCGAGCGCCGCGGCCTCGGGGCCGGCGGCCAGGCCGGAGCCGGCGAGCAGGCCGAGCGCATCGCCCCCGCCATCCGACAACGGGCGAAAGATCGCCAGCTCGGCATCGCGCACCAGCGTGCCGGCCTGCTGCGCCAGCGTCTGCAGCACGCCGTCCAGCGCCAGCTGCGACGTGATCTGCTGGCCGACATCGCCCATCGTGCGCAAAGTCTGCGCCAGCTCCTCGAGCGACTGATTGGCGCTGCGCAGCGCCGCGGTGCGCTGTGCCACCTGCCGCTCCATGCGCTCGTACAGCGTGGCATTGAGCAGCGAGATGCCGATCTGGCCGGAGAGGATTTCCACGCCGCGCAGCGCCTTCGGCGTGAACACGCCGCTGGCGAGCGCGCTCTCGAGGTAGATCAGGCCGACCGCCTCGGTGCCCACGGAAACCGGCAGGCAGACGATGGCGCCGGGGCGGCGCTGCATCAGGTAGATATCGCCGGCGAACTGCGGCAGATCGGCCGGCCGGTCGCAGACCTGGGTCTCGCCGCTGTTCAGGCCGAGCCGGATCGGCCGGTGCGGCAGCCGGCCGTCCTCGACGCTGTCGTCGACGCCTGTGTCGAACGGCCGATCCTCGAACACCAGCGCCGCATCGTCGCCTTGGGCCGAAGCCAGGCCCATGCGCGCGCGCACCCGCCATTCGCCGCCCTCGCCGGCCAGCAGCAGCGCAAAACCGCTGGCACCGGACAGCTCGAGCAGGGACTTGGCGAGCTGCGTGACCAGCGCTTCGAGCCCGATCTCGCGGCTGAAGGCCGCGATGATGCCCAGCACCCGATCCAGTTCGAGTTCGCCCAGCGAGCGGCGCACCGGCGCGGCCTCCGCGGCGCCGGTCAGCAGCGGGTGGCGCTCGACCAGGTCCTGCACCTTGCGCGCGGCGCCGAGCGCATGGGCCGTCTGCAGCGCCTGCACCAGGAAGCGCGCCGCCCGCGCCGTGGCGCCGATGCGGTAGCAGAGTTCGGCGGCGCGCTCGGCGATCAGGATCGCGTCGAAGCCCATCGCGGGCTGGGCCGCGGCGAGCGCCGACTCCAGACGCTTCACCGCTTCTTCCGGGCGGCGCTCGAGCAGGGCCAGCTCGGCCAGCGCCGTCAGCGGATAGTGGCCGTAGTTGGCCGGCGCCGCGAGCGCCCAGCGCTGCAGATCGGCTTGGCAGGCGCGCAGCTTGGCAATGGCCTTCGCGCGCCCGGCTTCGGTGTCGGGCGCAAGCCGCGCCGCCAGCAGCATCTCGAGGTAGCGATGCACCGCGACGCTGACCATGCCCGACATGGACACCAGCGGGTCGTTCGCGCGCACGCGCTCGACCAGCGGTGCGGCGCGTTCCGCTTCGCCCATCAGCAGATGCACCTGCGCCCGCGCGACGAGGAAGAACATCTCCGGCACGTGGCTGTGGCGCTCGCGCCAGCCGGCCAGCCATTCGGGTTCGCGGCGCTCGATCTCGGCGCGCGAGCCCAGGTGCGTGGCCGCGCCCAGCAGCCCGGCGATCAGCTCGACCGCCTGCTGACCGTCCATCGCCAGGCTGTTGCCGCAGGCCCGGGAGAACGCGCCGTAGTCGGTGACGAGCTCGACCAGCTGCGGCAGCGGCAGGCCCTGGTGGAACAGGTTGAAGCCGTGGTACATCGCGGTGTAGGACACGAACTGCGGCTCGCCGGCCTCGACGCCGGCCTCGAAGGCGCGGCGGTTCAGCTCGCCCGATTCGGCCAGCGGCCGGGTCCAGTGGTTCAGGTGGCCGACCAGCACTTCGCAAGCCTGGCAGATGCCCTGCTTGCTCGCGAAACGCTCGGCCACCGCGAGGCCGGTGCGGCCGAGCTGCACGGCCAAGGCCTCGTCGCCCGGCCGCCGCCAGACCAGCATGCCGTAGACCGAGAGCAGGTAGGCGCTTTCGTTGGCCAGCCCGTGACGCAGGCTGAGATCGATGCTGAGGGCCGACGCCGCGCAGAAGAGCGGGTCGTCGAAGCCGAAGGCGGCCGCGACCAGCCCCTTCAGCACGCGCATCGCGAGCGTCGTCTCGGGCGCGCTCATCAGAGGGTGCGAGACCAGGCCGGGCACGTCGATGGTCTGCAGCCGGGCCTGCACGTCGGAGATCAGCCGCTCGCCGTAGCCGCGCAGATCGGTATCGGGAAAATCCAGGTCCAGCGCCGCCAGCGCGCTGCGCCCCGCCGCCAGCGCCTCGACATAGCTGCCCTGGAAGCTGTACAGCGTGAGCCGCAGGTTCTGCACCTGGGCCCGATCCATCGTCGTCGGTGCATGCGGCAGCAGGCGCTCGGCGACAGCGATCGCCTGCTCGACCTGGCCGACCAGGAACAGCGTGGTCGCCAGCTCGAAGCTGGCGCGAAAGGCGAAGGCCGCGTCCTCGCGCCAGGCGGCTTCGTCCAGGTGATCGCAGACCAGCGCCAGCGCGCGCGCCGCCGCAGCATAGGCCAGCGATCGCTTGGCCCTCAGCGCCGCCGCCAGGTTCAGCTCGAGCAACCGGCGCGTCGGCCGCGCCGCCAGCCCGTGGTTCAGGTGCTGCAGCAGCCAGAAGAGCCGATCGGAATCCTCGAGCTGCGCTTCGCGCGCCGCCAGCCGCTCGCCGATCTGCACATGGCGTGCCGCACGCGCCTCGGGCGGGCACAGCTGGTAGGCCGCTTCCTGGATGCGATCGTGCTGGAAGTGGTATTGCGGATCGTGCTGGCCATGCCGGCGCAGCAGGTAGCGGCGCTGTTCGAGCAGTTCGAGATCCTCCAGCAGCCGCGTCTCGCCGGCCTCGCCGCTCGCGAGCAGGTCGTCGAAGCGGAAGCTCGCGCCGAGGAAGGCTGCGCGCGACAGGGTCTCCGCGGCCGAGGGCGGCAGTTCGCGCAAGGTCGCCAGCACCAGATCGACCACGTTGCCGGCATCGCCTTCCGCCGCGATCGCCGCCGCATCCCACTCCCAGCGTTCGGCCGTGCGGCTGTAGGCGAGCAGCCCGCGCTCGGCCAGCGATTGCAGCAGCACCTTCAGGTAGAAGGGATTGCCGGCCGTCTTCTGGTGCAGCAGCGCGGCCAGGTCCGCCACCTCCTGCGGCGCGCGGTGCAGCGTGTCGGCGAGCAGCTGGCCGACCGTCGGCACCGCCAGCGCGCCGATCGACAGGCTGCGCAGTTCGGCGCCGGACTCGGCGATGCGCGCCAGGAAGGCAGGCAGCAAATGTCCCGGCGTGATCTCGTTGTCGCGATAGGCGCCCAGCACCATCAGATGGCCGGCGCGCGGATCGACGAAGAGCGTTTCGAGCAATTGCAGGCTGGCCGCGTCGGCCCATTGCAAATCGTCGAGGAAGAGCACCAGGGGATGGCCGGGACGCGCCAGCACGCGGATGAAATGCTGGAATGCACGCTTCATGCGCGCCGCCGCGGCGGCCGGCTCGACCTCGGGCAGCACCGGCTGCTCGCCGATCAGGTGCAGCATTTCCGGCAGCAGGTCGATCAGCACGCGGCCTTCGCCTTCAAGCGCCGCCGTCAGCTGCGCGCGCCACTGCGCCACCACCGACTCGCGTTCGGCGAGCAGCAGCCGCACCAGCTCGCGCAGCGCGCCGAGCACCCCGACATAAGGCTGATCGCGCTGGAACTGATCGAACTTGCCGGCGACGAAGCTGCCGCGCGCCGCGGTGATCGGCTTGTGCACCTCGTTGATCAGCGAGGACTTGCCGGTGCCGGACGACCCTGCCACCAGCAGCAGCAGCTTGCCCCCGGCCACCGTGGCGGCAAAGCTTTCCAGCACGGCCTGGCGCTCCGCGGCGCGACCATACAGGCGCGCCGGCACGCTCAGCTCGCTGCTGCGATCCTCGGCGCCGGCAACAAAACCCTCGGGCCGCGTGCCGGCCTGCGCGTGGGCCAGCAGGCCTCGCAGATCGTGCACCAGGCCGTCGGCGGTCTGGTAGCGGTCTTCCGGATTCTTCGCCAGCAGCTTGTGCAGCAGCGCCTCCCAGGCCGGCTCGAAGCTGGCCACGAAAGAGGACGGCCACGGCGGCGGCAGCGACAGATGTGCATGCACCAGGGCCAGCTCGTCCGCGCCGGAGAACGGCGGCCGGCCGACCAGGATGCGATAGAAGATCACGCCGAGGGTGTAGAGATCCGCCCGGTGATCGATGCTGCGGTTCATGCGGCCGGTCTGCTCCGGCGCCATGTAGTTCAGGTCGCCGTCGAGCCAGGCGACGGCGCCCGCTTCACGCTCCTCGATGCTCGGGCGCGTCAGGCGTCCGAGCTCGGCGAGGCAGGCCCGGCCGGTTTCGTCGCCGGGCGGCACGTAGAAGCGCTGCGGCGACAATGCCCGATCCGCCTGGCCGGCCTCATGCAATGCGGCGACGATGCGCGCCAGCGACAGGCACAGCGCGAGCGCCGCCGTGGCCGGCATCGGTCGGATGTCCTCGCGCGAGGCGTCGAGGCGCTGGTCGAGCCGCTGGGTGTAGGGGATGCGGCAGCGCAGGCGAGCCGCATGGCCTTCGTTCGAGAAGTCGAGCGGCCGGGCGAACAGCTCACCGGGCAGGCGCCGCAGCAGCTCGTGCTCATGGGCGAGCGCGCGGGCTTCGATCGGGGTGCGGGCATGCTTGTCGATCACCAGCCCGATGCCATCGGGCGCCGGATTCAGCAGCTGAGACGCTTCGACTGCGGGCATGCAAACCAGTCCCGACAAGGACTCCCAATGGCACCCCCTGATGGCCTCGGCGGCGAAGCGATCCTTGACGGTCCGGGATCCGTTCTTTCGCGCGTCCGGCGGTCAGTATAGGACCCGTTCCCGCCGGCCGGCGAACCGGCGGCGGGCGCTGGTCACTCTCCGCTCGAGGCGGATCCCGCGCTGCCGGCTACGACAACTCTTCCTTGCGGATGCGCACGATCGGCGCCAGCACCGACGGCAGGCTTTGCATCTGCGCCAGCGCGGCATTCATGCGGCCTTCGAGCGTGTCGTGCGTCAGGATGATCAGGTCGGTCTGGCTCTCGCCCTCGGCCGATTCGCGCTGCAGCACCGCATCGATCGAGATCTCGTTGTCGGCCAGGATGCGCGTGATGTTGGCCAGTACGCCGGCCTTGTCGGCCACCTGCAGGCGCAGGTAGAACGCGGTGATCACCTGCTCGATCGGCAGGATCGGCGTGGCCGCCAGCGCGCCCGGCTGGAAGGCCAGGTGCGGCACGCGGTGGTCCGGGTCGGCGGTGATCAGCCGCGTCACGTCGACCAGGTCGGCCACCACGGCCGATGCCGTCGGCTCGGCGCCCGCGCCCTTGCCGTAGTACAGCGTCGAGCCGACCGCATCGCCATGCACGACGATCGCGTTCATCGCGCCTTCGACGTTCGCGATCAATCGCTTGCCGGGGATCAAGGTCGGGTGCACGCGCAGCTCGATGCCCTGTCCGTGCGCGTCGTCGCGCAGCTTGGTGATGCCGAGCAGCTTGATGCGGTAGCCGAGCTGCTCGGCGTAGCGGATGTCGGCCGCCTGCAGCTTGGTGATGCCCTCGACGTAGGCACGGTCGAACTGCACCTGCGTGCCGAAGGCGATCGCGCTCATGATCGTCGCCTTGTGCGCCGCGTCCACGCCTTCGATGTCGAAGGTCGGGTCGGCCTCGGCGTAGCCCAGGCGCTGCGCCTCCTTCAGCACCGCGCCGAAGTCCAGGCCCTTCGAGCGCATCTCGCTGAGGATGAAATTGGTCGTGCCGTTGATGATGCCGGCGATCCAGGCGATGCGGTTCGCGGTCAGCCCTTCGCGCAGCGCCTTGATGATCGGCACGCCGCCGGCGACCGCGGCTTCGAAGCCGACCGCGACGCCGCGCTCGCGCGCCGCATCGAAGATCTCGGTACCGTGCACCGCGAGCAGCGCCTTGTTGGCGGTCACCACCGGCTTGCCAGCGGCGATCGCGGCCAGCACCAGCTCGCGCGCGCGCGTCGTGCCGCCGATGACCTCGACGATCACATCGATGTCGGGCCGGCGCACCAGCGCATCGAAGTCGTCGCTGATCGCGACCTCGGGGCCGAGGGCTTCGCGCGCCTTCGCGACGTTGCGCGCCGCCAGGCCGGCGATCTCGATGCCGCGGCCGGCGCGCCGGCGGATCTCCGCCTGGTTGCGCTTCAGCACTTCGACGACACCGCCGGCGACCACGCCGGCACCGAGCAATCCGATCTGGATCGGTTTCATGGAAGACGAATCAGGCACTGTGACGCTTTCGGTAATGACCCAGGAAACGCGCGATGCGGCCGATCGCGTCGGTCAGGTCGTCGGAGTTGGGCAGGAAGACGATGCGGAAGTGATCCGGCTGCGCCCAGTTGAAGCCGCTGCCCTGCACGATCAGCACCTTCTCCTCGGCGAGCAGCTCGTAGGCGAACTCCTGGTCATCCTGGATCGGGTAAATCTTCGGGTCGAGCCGCGGGAACATGTAGAGCGCCGCCTTCGGCTTGACCACGCTGACGCCCGGGATCTGCGTCAGCAGTTCGTAGGCCAGGTCGCGCTGCTTGCACAGGCGCCCGCCCGGCGCGACCAGGTCCTTGATGCTCTGGTAGCCGCCCAGCGCGGTCTGGATCGCCAGCTGGCCGGGCGTGTTCGAGCACAGCCGCAGCGAGGCCAGCATGTTCAGCCCCTCGATGTAGTCCTTCGCATGCCTGCGCTCGCCCGAGACCACCATCCAGCCGGCGCGGTAGCCGCAGGAACGGTAGTTCTTCGACAGGCCGTTGTAGGTGATGAACAGCACGTCGTCGGCGAGCGAGGACATGCTGGTGTGCTTAACCCCGTCGTACAGCGTCTTGTCGTAGATCTCGTCGACGAAGAGCACCAGCTGGTGCTGCCGGGCGAGCTCGATGATGTCGAGCAGCACCTGGTCCGGGTACAGCGCGCCGGTCGGGTTGTTCGGGTTGATGACGACGATGCCGCGCGTGTTCGGCGTGAGCTTGCGGCGCATGTCGGCCACGTCCGGGATCCAGCCCGAGCCTTCGTCGCAGACGTAGTGCACCGGCGTGCCGCCGGAGAGTCCGACGACCGCGGTGTAGAGCGGGAAATCGGGCGACGGGATCAGCACCTCGTCGCCGTCGTTGAGCAGCGCGTTCATGCTCATCGTGATCAGCTCGGAGGCGCCGTTGCCGAGGTAGACGTCATCCACCGTCACGCCATGCACGCCCTGCTGCTGGGTGTAGTGCACGACCGCCTTGCGCGGCGCAAAAAGACCCTTGCTGTCGGTGTAGCCGGCGCTGTGAGGCAGATTGCGGATCATGTCCTGCACGATCTCGTCCGGCGGCTCCAGGCCGAACGCGGCGACGTTGCCGATGTTCAGCTTGATGATGCGCTGGCCCTCTTCCTCCATCTGGCGGGCCTTGTCCAGCACCGGGCCACGGATGTCGTAGGCGACGTTGGCCAGCTTGCTGGACTTGACGATTGGCTTCACTATCGATGTCTCCACCACTGCGCAGAACCGGGAATTTAACCACGATGAAGTTCCAGCCCGATCGCCTCGACGGCGTCAACACGATCACGCGGCACGACAGCGGCAGCGTCCAGGTCAATGCCGACAAATACGACGGCAGCCTGCTGGTGCCCTCGCGCGGCGAAGTGCAGCGCTGGCCGGTGAGCGATTTCGCGGCGCTGACAGCCGAGCATTTCGAGCAATTGCTGTCGCTGGAGCCGGAGCTGGTGATCTTCGGCAGCGGCGCGAAGCTGCGCTTCGTCAAGCCGGCGCTGCTGCGGCCGCTGATCGAGCGGCGCATCGGCGTCGAGACCATGGACACCGGCGCGGCCTGCCGCACCTACAACGTGCTGGCGAGCGAAGGCCGCGCGGTGGTCGCCGCACTGCTGCTGGAAGCCGGAACATCGTGACGGGATGAGCGCGCGCGACGGCTGAGGTAACCCTCTGGCCTTATAATTGCGGGCTGTGCCTGACTGGGCGACAAGCAAACACCACATGACGCCAGCCCTCAACAAATCCCTACCGGAATTCGAAGCGCTTGCCACCAGCGGAGTGAAATTCACGCCGCAGGCTTTCGCAGGGCAGACCGTCGTTTTGTACTTCTACCCGAAGGACAACACGCCGGGTTGTACCACCGAGGCGATGCAATTTCGCGATCGCCACAAAGATTTTGTCAAGGCCGGCGCCGTCGTCTTCGGCGTTTCGCGCGACAACATGGCCTCGCACGACAAGTTCCGCCAGAACCTCGAGCTGCCGTTCGACCTGATCGCCGACACCGAGGAGAAGCTTTGCCACATGTTCGGCGTGGTCAAGAACAAGATCATGTACGGCAAGAAGGTCAAAGGCATCGAGCGCAGCACCTTCCTGATCGACGGCGAAGGCGTTCTGCGCGCGGAATGGCGCGGCATCAAGGTCGCCGGCCATGTCGACGAAGTGCTGAAGGCGGTCAAGGCGCTGAAATAAGGCGCGCTGTTTCCGATCGTCACAAGCCGGCCGCGAGCCGGCTTTTTCATGCACAAAACCGTCATGCCGAGTTGTGCATAATGGTTTTCATGCCCGTGAATCCCCGAGGCGTTACCCGTTTCTCCATCGAGGCCGCACAGTTGCCCTGTGCGGCCTTTTTCTTTTTTCTCCTCTGTCCAGGCCCTTCATCACATGCCCCTGCCCAAGCCGCCCGCCAAACGTGCTGCCCTGCTCTCCGCCGTTGAATTCGAAGCGCAAGCTGCGCCGAAACCGGCCAAACGCCCGATGAAGACCCAGGGCGCGGCGGCCGAGCCCGCCGCGCCGGCCGTGCTCGACCTGTTCGATGCCCCCGATACCGCCGCTCCCGTTGTCAAGGCGCCGATCCAGGTTCCGGTGATCCCGCCGGCCGCCGCGCCGCGTCGCCCGATGCCGGAGCATCGCGTCAGGCAACCGCGCGGCAACGGCCCGGCGCGGCTCTTCGTGCTCGACACGAACGTGCTCATGCACGATCCGATGAGCCTGTACCGCTTCGACGAGCACGACATCTACCTGCCGATGATCACGCTCGAGGAGCTCGACGGCCACAAGAAGGGCATGAGCGAGGTCTCGCGCAACGTGCGCCAGGTGAGCCGCGAACTCGACGCCCTGGCCGGCGGCCCGGACGCCAAATCGCTCGATCCGACCGAAGGCATCCAGCTCGCAAAGACCGGCCATCGCGAAGCCGGCGGCAAGCTGTTCTTCCAGACCCAGCTGCTCGACGTCTCGCTGCCGACCGGCCTGCCGCAGGGCAAGGCGGACAACCAGATCCTCGGCGTGGTGCAGGCCTTGCGCGTGCAGCACCCGGCGCGCGACGTGGTGCTGGTGTCCAAGGACATCAACATGCGCATCAAGGCGCGTGCCTTGGGCCTGCCGGCAGAAGACTACTTCAACGACAAGACGCTGGAAGACGGCGACCTGCTCTACACCGGCGTGCTCGCGCTGCCGGCCGATTTCTGGGAGCGCCATGGCAAGACCATGGAAAGCTGGAACCAGGGCGGCCTGACCTACTACCGCATCAGCGGGCCGATGGTGCCGGCGTTGCTGGTGAACCAGTTCGTCTATCTCGAAGTGCCGGGCGCCGCGTCGATGTACGCCAAGGTGATCGAGATCACCGGCAAGACCGCCGTGCTGCGCACCTTGAAGGAATACACGCATCAGAAGAACGCCGTCTGGGGCGTGACCGCGCGCAATCGGGAACAGAACTTCGCGCTCAACCTGCTGATGGATCCGGAGTGCGACTTCATCACCCTGACCGGCACCGCCGGCACCGGCAAGACCTTGATGACGCTGGCCGCCGCCTTGGCGCAGGTGATGGACGAGCGCCGCTACACCGAGATCATCGTCACTCGCGTGACGGTGCCGGTGGGCGAGGACATCGGCTTCCTGCCCGGCAACGAAGAGGAAAAGATGAGCCCCTGGATGGGCGCGCTCGACGACAACCTCGAAGTCCTCGCGCGCAGCGACAACAGCGCCGGCGAATGGGGCCGCGCCGCGACCAATGACCTGGTGCGCTCGAAGATCAAGATCAAGAGCCTGAACTTCATGCGCGGCCGCACCTTCCTGAACAAGTTCCTGCTGATCGACGAGGCGCAGAACCTGACGCCCAAGCAGATGAAGACCTTGATCACGCGCGCCGGGCCGGGCACGAAGATCGTCTGCCTCGGCAACTTGGCGCAGATCGACACGCCGTACCTGACCGAAGGCAGCTCGGGCCTGACCTATGTCGTCGACCGCTTCAAGGGCTGGGCCCACAGCGGGCACGTGACCCTGGCGCGCGGCGAGCGTTCGCGCCTGGCGGACTTCGCTTCCGAAGTGCTCTGAGGCTCAGCCCGCGAACGATGGGAGCGGCTTCAGCGGACCGGTGAAGCGCTCGCGCAGCGGCGCTTCGGCCAGCCGCGGGAAGACGATCTTCTCATCCGGCACCGCCACGTCGGGCAGATGGTCGAGCAGATGGCGCAGCAAGGTCAGCCGGCCGCGGCGCTGGTCGTTGAAATCGACCAGCGTCCACGGCGCGAACCGGGTGTGCGTCGCTTCCAGCATGCGGTCGCGTGCGGCGCCGTAGTCGGCATAGCGCTCGCGCGCCTTCATGTCGATCGGCGAGAGCTTCCAGCGTTTCAGCGGGTCGGCGAGCCGCTCGGCGAAACGCTCCTCCTGCTCGGCCTGGTCGACCGTGAGCCAGTACTTGAAGAGCAGCACGCCGTCGTCGACCAGCATCTTCTCGAACACCGGCGCCTGCTTCAGGAAGGCCTGGTATTGCGCGTCGGTGCAAAAGCCCATCACCTTCTCGACGCCGGCGCGGTTGTACCAGCTGCGATCGAACAGCGCGACCTCGCCGCCCGCCGGCATCTGCGCCGCGTAGCGCTGGAAGTACCACTGCGTGGCCTCGCGTTCGCTCGGCTTGGCGAGCGCGACGATGTGGCAGGCGCGCGGGTTCATGCGCTCGCTGAACGCGGCGATCGCGCCGCCCTTGCCGGCCGTGTCACGCCCTTCGAACAGCACCACCAGGCGCTTGCCGGTGTGCTGCAGCCAGCGGCCGACGTTGTTCAGCTCGACCTGCATCGCCTCCAGGTGTTCGAGGTAGAGCTTCTTGTCGAGTCGCTCGCCGTTCGCCGGCTCGGCCTTGTGCTTCGCCTTGTCGTTTTTCTTCCCGTCTTTCTTGTCGCTCTTCTTCGCCATCGTCGTCGCCTCGGCAGCCGCATTCGTCGAGCAGTGTGTCTCGGAAACCGGGCCTCAGTTCCCTGAGGCCTGGATCATGGCCTTGATCTGCTGCAGCGCACTCGGGTCTTCGATCGTCGTCAGGTCGCCCGGGTCGCGCCGCTCGCACACCGCCTGGATCGCGCGCCGCAGCAGCTTGCCGGAGCGTGTCTTCGGCAGCAGGCTGACAAAGCGGACGCGCGACGGCCGCGCCACCGCGCCGAGGTCGGCATCGACACGTTTCATGATCTCGCCTTCGAGCCGCAGCGCCGCGGCATCATCGGCCACGCTGGCCGGATCGCGCGGCACGACGAAGGCCATCGCGACCTGGCCCTTCAGCGCATCGGCGACGCCGACCACCGCCACCTCGGCCACGCTCGCATGGCCGGAGATGCTCTCCTCGATCTCGCGCGTGCCGAGGCGATGGCCGGCGACGTTGATCACGTCGTCGGTGCGGCCGAGGATGAAGTAGTAGCCGTCCTCGTCGCGGATCGCCCAGTCGAAGGTGCTATAGACCTCGCGGCCCGGCACGGTGCGCCAGTAGGTCTCGACGAAGCGCTCGTCGTCGCGCCACACGGTCTGCATGCAGCCTGGCGGCAGCGGGCCTTCGATCGCCAGCACGCCTTTCTGGTGGGCGCCGCTCAGCTCCGCGCCGGTGCTTTCGTCGAGCAGCTTCACGTCGTAGCCGTACATCGCGACGCCCGGGCTGCCGAAGCGGCTGGTCTGCGCTTCGACGCCGTTGGCGAGCGTGAGGATCGGCCAGCCGGTTTCGGTCTGCCAGTAGTTGTCGATGATCGGCTTGCCGAGGGCGTTGGCGATCCAGGTGGCGGTCGGCTCGTCCAGCGGCTCGCCGGCGAGATAGAGCGCGCGCAGGCTCGACAGGTCATGCTGTTTCATCGCCGAGACGTCGTGTTTCTTCAGCACGCGCACCGCCGTCGGCGCGCTGAACATCAGATTGACCCGGTATTGCTCGACGATGCGCCACCAGATCGCCGCATTGGGACGAGATGTCGGCCCCTCGGACGCCGCCGGCGGCGTCCGGTCCCCCAGGGGGACGCTGGCCGGGCTTCGGGCGGCCGGGCGCCCGGCCAGCACTGGCAGGCCCTCATAGAGCACCGTCGCCATGCCGGCGATCAGCGGGCCGTAGACGATGTAGCTGTGGCCGACGACCCAGCCGATGTCGCTGGCGCAGAAATAGGTCTCGCCCGGCGCACCGCGGAAGATGTGCTTCATGCTTGCCGCGAGCGCCACCGCGTAGCCGCCGGTATCGCGCTGCACGCCCTTGGGCCTGCCGGTGGTGCCGCTGGTGTAGAGCAGGTAGCTCGGATCGGTCGCCTCCAGCCAGGTGCAGGGCACGACGCCGGCGGCGTGGCGGGCGCGCAGCTCGGCGTAGGGCTCGTCGCGGCCGGCAGTGAGCTCCATCGGCGCGAGGCCGCGATCCACCAGCAGCAGCTTCGCCGGCCGGTGTGTCGCCAGGCGCAGCGCGTCGTCGAGCAGCGGCTTGTAGGCGGTCACCTTGCCGCCGCGCGAGCCGGCGTCGGCGCTGACGATCACGCGCGGCGCCGCGTCGTCGATCCGGCTCGCCAGGCTGCCGCTGGCGAAGCCGCCGAAAACCACGCAGTGGATCGCACCGATGCGCGCGCAGGCGAGCATCGCGAACACCGCCTCCGCGATCATCGGCATGTAGATCAGCACACGATCGCCCCGGGTGACGCCGAGCGCCAGCAGGCTCGCCGCCATGCACTGCACCTCGGCATGCAGTTCGCGGAAGCTGTAGACGCGTTCGTGGTCCGTCTCGGTGGAAACGCAGATCAGCGCGTTCTGCTCGCCGCGTTCGGCGAGGTGGCGATCGACCGCGTTGTGGCAGAGATTCGTCTGCCCGCCGACGAACCAGCGGGCGAACGGCGGATCGCTGTAGTCGCAGACCTGATCGAACGGCCGATGCCAGTCGATCCGCTCTGCTTGTTCAGTCCAGAAAGCATCTCGATCGTCGATCGAGCGTCGGTAGAACGCGGCGTAGTTCATCGTGTTAACAAAGCTCCGGCAGCGTGACAGAATGCGCGCCCGTCGAATTTTGGCGCGCCTCGGCGGTCGTTTCGATCCTGAAACAAATCGTACTCAGCTTGACCCACGCTTCGCAGCGCGGTTACCCTCCCGCCGTGCCAAAAGTCAACCCCTCTTTCGGAGTAATCCCAAGCCGTCGTTGTTTGCGCGCTGCGTCACTGATCACGGTGGTGCTGGCTTTGGCTTTCAGCGGCCCGCTGCAGGCCGCGCCGGACGACAGCGCCGGCGATGCCTTCAGCAAGTTCATGGCGGAGCGCGGCCTCGACGGCAGGCAGGCCGGACAGATGGTCGAGCAAGTGCGCACGCGCGCTTCCGACATGGTGCAGAGCGCGATGAACTTCCTCGGCGTGCCGTACCGCTTCGGCGGCGACAGCGAAGAAGAAGGCTTCGACTGCAGCGGCTTCACACGGCATGTCTTCGAACAAGGCCTCGGGCTGCTGCTGCCGCGCCGGGCCGAGGAGCAGGCCCGCGCCCCGGGCCTCGAGAGGGTCAAGCGCGACGAGCTGCAGCCGGGCGACCTGGTCTTCTTCAGGACCTTGCGGCGCACGTTCTCGCATGTCGGCGTCTACATCGGCGACGGCAAGTTCATCCATTCGCCGCACACCGGGGCCTCGGTCCGCGTGGACAACATGGAATCGGACGGCTACTGGTCCAAGCGCTTCACCGGTGCGCGCCGTGCGGAAGACGCCGCGGCGACCTCGGTCGAGACGTCCGCCGAACCTGCCGCTCCCAGCGGCCAACGCGTGCGCAGCACGCTGGCGCCGCAGCCCTGAGGGCCGTGCCGGCGTCAGGGCCGGCCTGCCGGCGGTGAACGCCGCCCGCCGGTCACGGGCACAATCCGGCTCATGACTGACGTCGTCATCCCGCTCGCCGACCTGCGCTACGCCGCGCGCGTGCCCTCGGTGCCGGCACAGGCCCGCGCACCGGATGGCCTGCTGGCCGATACCCTCGGCCGCCCGCTGCGCGACCTGCGCATCTCGGTGACCGACCGCTGCAATTTCCGTTGCAGCTACTGCATGCCGAAGGAGATCTTCGACAAGCAGTACAACTTTCTGCCGCACAGCTCGCTGCTGAGCTTCGAGGAAATCACGCGGCTGGCGCGCATCTTCGTCGCGCATGGCGTGCGCAAGATCCGCCTTACCGGGGGCGAGCCGCTGCTGCGCAAGAACCTCGAGATCCTGATCGGCATGCTGGCCGCGCTGCGCACGCCCGAAGGCGAGCCGCTCGACCTGACCTTGACGACCAACGGCTCCCTGCTCGCCCGCAAGGCCCGGGCGTTGAAGGATGCCGGGCTGCAGCGCGTGACGGTGAGCCTCGACGCGCTCGACGACGCGATCTTCCGGCGCATGAACGACGTCGACTTCCCGGTGGCCGACGTGCTCGCCGGCATCGAGGTGGCGCAGCAGGTCGGCCTGGGCCCGATCAAGGTCAACATGGTGGTGCAGCGCGGCACCAACGATCATCAGATCGTCGCGATGGCGCGCCACTTCAAAGGCTCGGGCGTGGTGCTGCGCTTCATCGAGTACATGGACGTCGGCGCGACCAACGGCTGGCGCATGAACGACGTGCTGCCGTCGGCCGAGGTGATAGCGCGCGTGCATGCCGAACTGCCGCTGCAGGCGATCGGCGCGAACTATCCGGGCGAGACCGCCGAACGCTGGCGCTACCAGGACGGCGGCGGAGAGGTCGGCGTGATCTCCAGCGTCACCCAGGCGTTCTGCCGCGATTGCAACCGCGCCCGATTGTCGACCGAGGGCAAGCTCTTCCTGTGCCTGTTCGCAAGCCAGGGCCACGACCTGCGCGCGCTGCTGCGGCCGGCCGGCGGCCGCCTCTACAGCGACGACGACATCGCCGCCGCGGTCGGCCTGATCTGGCAGCAGCGCGGCGACCGCTACTCCGAACTGCGCGGCGCCCAGCAGCCCGACGACGGTGCCGGCGCGCGGCGCGTCGAGATGCACTACATCGGCGGATGATCGCGGCCGCCGACATCACCGGCCTGGTCCTCTGCGGTGGGCGGGGCAGCCGGATGGGCGGTCTCGACAAGGGTTTGCAGGATTGGCAAGGCGAACCGCTGGTGCGCCGGGCGCTCGACCGGCTTGCGCCGCAGGTCGGCCGCTGCGCGATCAATGCGAACCGCAACCTCGATCGGTATGCCACCTTCAGCGTGCCGGTGTGGCCGGATCCGGTCGAGGATTTTCCCGGCCCGCTGGCCGGCTTCCTGGCCGGGTTGTCGATGTGCGAGACCCCCTGGCTGCTGACGGTGCCTTGCGATGCGCCGCTATTCCCGCGCGACCTGGCCGCGCGATTGGCCCGCGCCGTCGAAGCCGAAGATGCGGAGCTGGCGATCGCGAGCTGCGACGGCCTCTCGGATGAGCGCCTGCAACCGGTCTTCTGCCTGATGCGGCGCGGCCTGCAAGCGGAGTTGCACCGCTACCTCGACGAAGGCGGTCGCAAGGTCGAACGATGGACGGCCCGGCAGCGCCGTGCGGTGGCAGCGTTCGACGAGGCCAGTGCCTTTGCCAACGTCAACACGCCGGCCGAACTCCGGCTGTTGCAGGCCGGCCATGACTGAGCCGGACATCCCGTAGCGCTCAGGCCGCCTGGCGGCTGCCGGCCTTGAGCCGCAACGCGGTGTTCGCCAAGGCGTCGGCGCGCTCGTTGTACGGGTCGCCGTTGTGCCCGCGCACCCAGCGCGTGCTGACCTTGCGCGCATCCGCGAGCGCGAACAGCCGCTTCCAGAGCCCGAGGTTGGCGACCGGCTCGCCCTTCGAATTGCGCCAGCCCTTGCGCTCCCAACCGGCGCGCCATTCGGAGATGCCTTTCAGCACGTACTGGCTGTCCGACACCAGCTCGACCGCAGCCCCTTCCGGCACCAGCGCGAGACCCTCGATCGCAGCCGTCAGCTCGGCGATCTGGTTCGTCCCCGGGCCGATGAAGCCGTAGTGATCCGTCTCGCTCCGGCCATCCGGCGCGATCACCACGGCGCCCCAGCCGGCCGGCCCCGGATTCGACGGTGCGCAGGCACCGTCCGTGTAAGCCACCCATTTCATCTCGAAATCCCTTTGTCGTCCTGTTCGATCGAAAGATGCCGCTCGCGGCGGCGGTTCGCAACCACGGCCGGCGCCGCATGCGCCTTGCTGCGCTCGCGCTTGGCCAGGCCGATCAGGCGCATGCCGCGCACACGCTTCACCGCCACGAGGAAGTAGACCGCGCCGAACACCGGCCACCAGCGGTAGCCCCAGGACTCCATCCAGCCGAAACGAGCGAGCCAGGCTTCGGACGCGAAGGGCGGACGATAACAGCCGAAGCGTCCACGCTCGACCTCGAAGCTGAGCAATCGCAGCCAGTCGCGCAGCCGCCAGTAGCCGATGAAGTCACCCCCCGGCGGCAGGAAGAGCGGCTTGCTGCGCGCGAAGCCGATGCCGCGATGCAGCCGCCCGGCGCGCTGGCGCAGGCTCCACAGGCTGGCCGGATTGAAGCCGACGATGACGACGCGGCCTTCCGGCATCAACACCCGCTCGACTTCGCGCAGGGTCTGGTGCGGATCGCTCGCCAGCTCCAGCGCATGCGGCAGCACGACCAGGTCGAGGCTTTGGCTCGGGAACGGCAAGGCATCGAAATCGCAGTGCAGGGCCGGCCGCACCAGCGTCGGCATCGCCGATGCCTGCGCAGCGCTCGTCGCCAGCACCGGACGCTCGACAGCCAGCCAGCGATTGCGCATGCGGTTGTGGCGCAAGGCATCCATCGCGGGCAGCCCGAGCTGCAAGGCGTTGAAGCCGAAGACGTCGCTGACGTGGGCGTCGATCTGCGCCTGCTCCCAGGCCAGCAGATAACGGCCGGCAGGCGTCTGCATCCAATCGAGCAAACCTATAATCATCGACCGATCATTCGCCATGAATCTGGTTGCACACTCCACCCACACCGACAACCGCATCCGGATCTTGCATGACGAGCGCCACGCGCTGGTTGTCCACCCGGGTGGGCCAGACTTCGTGGCGCGGGGCCTGGTTGCCCGCAGCCGCTTCCTCGCGGGCATTCTAGTGATCCGCCCCGCCTTTCAGCGATCGATCGGACGATCGTTTCCCCGCCTTCATCGGGCGTCCACCACGCGCCAGCGCGTCTCTGCGGCCACGGCCGCCCCACCGTGGAAGAACCCATTCCGATGACAACGCCAACATTCTCGCTGCGAGCGCATCTGTCCAGCCTGATCGCACTCGCCGCCCTGCTCGCGGGCTGTGCCACCCCTCCGGCCGACGTTACGCCCGCTCCGTCCCCAACCCCCGCCGTCACGCCCGTCCAGCCCGCCGCCGCCCCCGCGGCGCCGCCGGCCGTCATCACGCCGGCCGCCCAACCCGAGCCGGCCGCGGCGCCGGTGCCGGTCGATACGCTGCGCCCCGATGCGCGCATCGACCCGAACGACGCACGCGCCCAGACCGACCTGTGGGAACGCATCCGCCACGGCTATGCGATGCCCGAACTCGACAACGACCTGGTGCACAACCAGGAGCAGTGGTACGTCTCGCGGCCCGACTACGTGCAGCGCATGACCGATCGCTCGAGCCGCTACCTCTTCCACATCGTCGAGGAGATCGACAAGCGCGGCATGCCGACCGAGCTCGCGCTGCTGCCCTTCATCGAGAGCGCCTTCAACCCGCAGGCGATCTCGGTTGCGAAGGCCTCGGGCATGTGGCAGTTCATGTCGGCCACCGGCAAGGACTATTCGCTGAAGCAGAACATGTTCCGCGACGACCGGCGCGACGTGCTGGCGTCGACCCGCGCCGCGCTCGACCATCTGCAGAAGCTCTACGGCATGTTCGACGACTGGCAGCTCGCGCTGGCGGCCTACAACTGGGGCGAAGGCAACGTGCAGCGTGCGATCGCGCGCAACCAGCGGCTCGGCCTGCCGACCGACTACATGAGCCTGAAGATGCCCGATGAAACGCGCAACTACGTGCCCAAGCTGCAGGCGGTGAAGAACATCGTCGCGCATCCCGATGTCTTCGGCCTGAACCTGCCGGACATCGGCAACCACCCGTATTTCCTCTCGGTGCCGATCGAACGCGACATCGACGTGGCGCTGGCCGTCAAGCTGGCCAACGTGCCGATGGACGAATTCAAGACGCTGAATCCGCAGATGAACCGGCCGGTGATCCTGGCCGCCGGCACGCCGCAGGTCCTGCTGCCCTACGACAACGCCAACCAGTTCGTGCGCGCCTACGAAAAGCACCGCGGCCCCTACGCCACCTGGACGGCCTGGGTCGCGCTGAAGACGATGCGCCCGGCTGAAGCGGCCAAGATCACCGGCATGGACGAAGGCGAGCTGCGCGAGGTCAACCACATCCCGCCGAAGATGCTGGTGAAGGCCGGCTCGACCCTGCTGGTGCCGCGTTCGGCGCGGGTCGAGGACGACGTCTCGTCGCATGTCGCCGACAACGCGGTGATGCAGCTCGCGCCGGACGTCCCGCCGCTGCGGCGGGTGGCGCTGCTGGTCGGCAAGCGCGGTTCGTCGGTGGTCGCGGTGGCGCGGCAGTATCGGGTGGCGCCCTCGCAGGTCGCGGCCTGGAATTCGGTCAACACCAACGCCCGCTTCAAGCAGGGCGAGACGGTGGTGGTGTTCGTTTCGCCGGCGCGCGCCAAGGCGACGCGCACGGCAGCCAACGGAGGGCGGATCAAGTCCGGCCGACGCAACACCCGCGTCGCGGAGACTCACTGACCGGCACTCCCGGCCGCGGCAGTCGCTGGCCGGCGACAGCCGAGCCGCCGGTTCAGCGCCGCTCGACCAGCGCGTGCGCGATCGTGCTCAGGTCCACGTATTCGAGCTCGCTGCCGGCCGGCACGCCGCGCGCCAGCTGCGTCACGCGCAGCCCGCGCGCGCGCAAGGCCTCGGCGATGACGTGCGCGGTGGCTTCGCCTTCGGCGGTGAAGTTGGTCGCGACGATGACCTCGTCGACCACGCCGTCGCCGGCCCGGTCGAGCAGCTGCCGCAGCCCGATATCGTGCACGCCGACGCCATCAAGCGGGCTCAAGTGCCCCATCAGCACGAAGTAGAGGCCGCGGTAGCTGCCGGTGCGCTCCAGCGCGGCCAGATCGGCCGGCGTCTCGACGACGCAGAGCAGGCGCGCGTCGCGCTGCGGCGCGAGGCAGATGCTGCAGAGCGGCCCTTCGGTGAAGGTGTGGCAGCGCTCGCAATGGCGGATGTTCTTGACCGCCGACTGCAGCGCCCCGGCGATGCGCTGCGCACCATCGCGGTCATGCTGCAGCAGATGGAAGGCCATGCGCTGGGCCGACTTCAGGCCCACGCCAGGCAAGCGGCGCAGGGCTTCGACCAGCGCATCGAGCGCCGGCTCGGTCGTCAGCGCCATGCGCTCAGAACGGGAACTTCATGCCCGGCGGCATCGGCATGCCGGCGGTCAGCTTGCCCATCTTCTCTGCGCTGACCTCTTCGGCGCGGCGGATCGCGTCGTTGAAGGCGGCGGCCACCAGATCCTCGAGCATGTCCTTGTCGTCGGCGAGCAGGCTCGGGTCGATCGCAACGCGGCGCACGTCGTGCTTGCAGGTCATCGTCACTTTGACGAGACCGGCGCCGGACTGGCCTTCGACCTCGATGGCGGCGAGCTCGTCCTGCGCCTTCTTCATGTTCTCCTGCATCGCCTGGGCCTGCTTCATCAGGCCGGCGAGTTGGTTCTTCATCATGGTCTGGGCTCCTTCAATGGAATTTGATCGACCCGGGCACGATGCGCGCGGTCTTGTACTGCTGCATCAGGCTCTGCACCAGCGGGTCGTCGTGAATGATGCGTTCGGCTTCCTGCTGGCGGCGCCGGCGTTCGGCGAGGTCGCGCAAGGCGGGGGAATCCTCGGCCACGCCGGGTTCGAGTTCGAGGCGCAGCGCTTCGTTCAACAGGTTCGAGAGTGCCGCCTGCAGCTTGTCGCGCTGGGTCGGGCTGCGCAGCGACTCGCGCTCGACCCGCAGCCGCCATACCGCCTCGGCACCGTCGCGTTCCACCGCGAGCAGCTGCGCCTGCATCGCGAGCTCGCGCACCATCGCGGCGATGCTGCCGGCTTCGACCAGCCGCGCGACCAGCGCGGCCCAGCGGTCGGTCAGGGCCCGGGTGTCCGCATCGGCAGCTCGCGGCTCCGCGAGGGCCGATACGGACACGCTTGCAGGCGCGGCCGCGTTGACTGCTGCTGCCACCGAGGTCGCTGCCTCGATCGCAGCGGTTGTCGACGACGCGCCGAAACCCGCCACCGGCGATTCGGCGCGCAAGGCCTCCGCCGGGTACGGCCTGTCGTAGGGCACTTCGCGTGGCGGGACGGGGGCCGGCGGCACCGGGCTCGCCGCCCGCGGCGCAGCCGCGGCCACCAAGGCCGCCGAGGTCGCACGAGCCGTCGGCAGCGGCGCCTTGGCAAGCAGGTCGGGCGCCGGAACCCGGCCTCCGGTCGAAGCCGGCTTGAACGCCAGCATGCGCAACAGGCTCATCACCAGGCCGCTGTATTCGTCGGGCGCCAGCGCCAGCTCGGCGCGGCCGTGCACCGCGATACTGTAGTAGAGCTGGGTCTCGTCCCGCGCGAACAGCGTGGACAGGCGCAGCACGGTCGGCGCGTCCGGATCGCTCTCGTCGAGCGCGCCGGGCACCGCCTGCAGCACCGCCATCTGCTGCAGCGTTGCGGCAAGCTCCTCGAGCAGCCCGCTCGCCGACAGGCCGAGCGCACGCAAGCCGTCGACCGAAGCGACCAGCGCCGCACCATCACCCGCGGCCAGGGCCTCGAGGATGCGCACGCCATGGCCGCGATCGACAGCGCCGAGCATCTGGCGCACCCCGGCTTCATCGAGCCGGCCGGCGCCGAAGGCGATCGCCTGATCGGTGAGCGACAGCCCGTCGCGCATCGAGCCCTGCGCCGCGCGCGAGAGCAGCCGCAAGGCGCCCGGCTGCGCCTCGATGCCCTCCTCGCCGAGCACGTGCTGCAGGTAGGCCTGCACCGTCTGCGGCGCCATCGGTCGCAGATTGAACTGCAGGCAGCGCGACAGCACCGTCGGCGGCACCTTCTGCGGATCGGTGGTCGCCAGCACGAACTTCAGGTATTCGGGCGGCTCCTCGAGCGTCTTCAGCATCGCGTTGAACGCGGTGTTGGACAGCATGTGCACTTCGTCGATCATGTAGACCTTGAAGCGGCCGACCACCGGCTTGTAGACGGCTTGGTCGAGCAGCTGCGAGATCTCCTCGACGCCGCGGTTCGAGGCCGCATCCAGCTCGACGTAATCGACATGCCGGCCGGCATCGATGTCGCGGCAGGAGGCGCACACGCCGCAGGGCTGCGCGGTGATGCCGCCGCTGCCGTCGGGCCCGACACAATTCAGGCTCTTCGCGAGCAGGCGCGAGATCGTCGTCTTGCCGACGCCGCGTGTCCCAGTGAACAGATAGGCGTGATGCAGCCGCTGCGAGCGCAGCGCGTTCGCCAGCGCCTGCACCACGTGCTCCTGCCCCACCAGCTGCTCGAAACTGCGCGGACGATACTTGCGGGCGAGGACCAGGGACACCGGAGAGGACATGCGATCGATTCTACGGTCCGCCCATCGCGCCCCTCGCCGCCGCAGGCTCTCGGGGTCGGTGCCGGATAATCCACCACCTCCCGCGCGCTGCCAGCCCCCCGCATGACCTCGACCCCCTCCTCTTCTTCCACGCCCCTGAGCTACGAGCAGTCGGGTGTCAACTACGACCTGATCGATCCGCTGAAAGTCTCGGCACAGCGTGCCGCCGCGGCGACCGGCGCCCAGCTCGCGGCCCACGGCTTCAGCGAGGTGGCCGCCTCGCGCGGCGAATCGGCCTATGTGGTCGATGTCGGCCCGTTCTACATCGCGAGCATCGTCGAATGCCTGGGCTCGAAGGCGCTGGTGGCCGACGAGATGGCCCGGCTGACCGGCAAGAGCTGGTACGCCGGCATCGCGCAGGACACGATCGCGATGGCGGTGAACGACCTGATCACCGTCGGTGCGACACCGCTGGTCGTGCAGGCCTACTGGGCCGCCGGCGGCAGCGAATGGTTCGGCGATGCCGAGCGCGCCCAGGCCCTGGTGGCGGGCTGGAAACAGGCCTGCGAGACCTGCGGCATCGCCTGGGGCGGCGGCGAGACGCCGGCGCTCGCCGGCATCGTCGAAGCCGGCCGCATCGACCTAGCCGCGAGCTGCACCGGCATCATCCAGCCGAAGTCCAGACTGAGCGTCGGCGACCGGCTCGCCGCCGGCGACGCGATCGTGCTGCTCGCGTCGAGCGGCATCCATGCCAATGGATTGAGCCTGGCGCGCAAGCTGGTCGAACGCCTGCCACAGGGCTATCTGACGCCGATCGCCGAAGGCCTCGGCTACGGCGAAGCGCTGCTCGCGCCCACCGTGCTCTATGCGCCGGTGACGGAGGCGCTGCACCGAGCCGGCATCCAGCCGCATTACTGCGCCAACATCACCGGCCACGGCTGGCGCAAGCTGCTGCGCCATCCCGCGAGCCTGACCTACCGCATCCGCCGGGTGCCCGAGGTGCCCCAGGTGCTGAAATTCATCCAGCAGCAGGCGCAGCAGGACGACCGCGAGGCCTACAGCACATTGAACATGGGCGCGGGCTTCGCGCTCTTCGTGCCGGCCGGGGAGGCGGAACGCACCGTGGCCGTCGCGCGCCAGCATGGCATCGAAGCGGTCGTCGCGGGCGACGTCGAAGCCGGACCGAAACGCCTGCTGATCGAGCCGCTCGGCCTCGAGTTCGGCGACGATGCCTTGCAGCTGCGCTGAGCAAGCAGTCGCCGCGCGCATCACCGCGCGCGAGAGCGGGGTGATGCCCGGCCTATACAATCCATCTCGACGGGCCTCCCCGCATGGAAGCGCGGCCAACCGGGTCAGGTCGGGAACGAAGCAGCCCTAACCGTTGCGACCAGTGCCGGGGGTAAGGCTCGTCACCCCCAATCAAACGCCCGCCCGATGGCCACGCCAATTCGGCGTGTGCGGCCGCAAGGCTCTGCCGGCGGTTCGCGTGTGTTCTCCTTGGCGAGACACGTTGGAGGGGCCTCGCTGCCATGACACATTCAAGACTCTTCGCGCTGCTGGCACTGCTGTTGTCGACACTGCTGGTCGGCTGCGCCGGCCTGCCGGCCCAGGTCGATCGGCCGGTCTCGAAGGCGCTGGTCGCGCCGGCCGACTCGCCCCTCGGCAGCGTCGCCCGCAAAGCCGGCATTCCCGACGGGCGCTCGGGCTTCTGGCCGGTGGTGCAAGGCTCGTTCGCACTCGACGGGCGGCTCGAACTGATCCGCCGCGCCCAGGTCTCGCTCGACCTGCAGTACTACCTGGTCGCCAACGACGGCACCGGCCGCCTGATCCTGCGCGCGCTGCGCGATGCGGCCCAGCGCGGGGTGCGCGTGCGGCTGCTGGTGGACGATCTCTACACCGAGGACATGGACGACCTGCTGCTCGGCCTCGCCGCCGAGCCCAACGTCGAGATCCGCCTCTTCAACCCCTTCGGGTTCGGGCGCAGTTCCGGCGCGCTGCGCCTCGTCGGCCTGTTGACCGACTTCCGGCGGCTCAACCACCGCATGCACAACAAGCTCTTCGTCGCCGACGGCTCGGTCGCGATCGCCGGCGGCCGCAATTTGGCCGACGAGTATTTCTTTCGCAGCAAGTTCGCGAACTTCATCGACTTCGATCTGCTGATCACCGGCTCGGTGGTATCGCAGCTCGAAGGCCTGTTCGACGAATACTGGAACAGCGATCAGGTCTATCCCGTCAACGCCGTGACCCACAACGGACTGGAGCCGGAGCAGCAGCGCGCCTCGTTCGACAGGCTGACTTCGCCGGCATCGACACCGCTGCCCGAGCCGGTGGGAGCGCTGGACCTGATGGGCGGGCCGGCGCTCGCGAAGCAGTTCGAGAGCGAGCAGTTCCGCTTCGTGACCGGCGACGCCACCGCCTTCGCGGACCGGCCCGACAAGCGCAACGCCGGCCAGCTCGCGGCACAGGACAGCGCCACCCGGCGCGCCGTTTCCTACATGCGCGAAGCCAAGGAAGGCGGCGAGGTGATCATCATTTCGCCCTACTTCATCCCGGGCAAGGTGGGCATGGCCAACCTGAAGGAAGCGCGCGAGCACAAGGTGCGCTTCTTCATCATCACCAACTCGTTCGCCGCCAGCGACGAGCCGCTGGTCAGCGTCGGCTATGACCGCTACCGGAGCGACATGCTGCGCATGGGCATCCAGCTGTTCGAGATCAGCTCGACGCGGCTGAAGCGCGATGCGCACATCAACAAGATCCTCGGCGTCTCGTCCGGCCGGCTGCACGCCAAGCTCGCGATCGTCGACCGCGAGCTGTTCATCGTCGGCTCGACCAACATGGACCCGCGCTCGGTCGCGCTGAACACCGAGATCGCCGTGGCGGTGCGCGGCCGCGAGATCACTCAACTGGTCGCCAAGGCCTTCTACGTCGACGAATCGCCGGGCGTCTACGAAGTGCACCTGCAGCCTGATGGCAAGAGCTTGCAATGGGTCGGCCGCAACGATGATGGCGAAGATCGCCTCGACGACGAGCCCGACGCGGCTTGGCTGCAACGCGTGAAGCTGTTTTTCCTGTCGCTCTTCGTGCCGGAGGACTTGCTCTAGCGCGGCGGCGAATGCAGCTTTCGCGCAACGCTTATGACATGAAATCGCCCCGGTGTCACCGGTCGTAGCCTCGCGTCAACCGATACAAGGGGGCCACGTTATCATCCCAGGCCTAGCTTCCAGCGCTGCGTTGATCGCGCTCGCAGGAGACTCAACTTGATTCGGGCCTGTCGTTTCGAGCGGTCTAGATTCTTCGAGACGTCCTCTCGCAAGTTGTTTTCCCTATCCCTTCAAGGAGATCCATATGATGATGAAAAACGCTCTGACCGTGCTGGCTGCTGCTTGCGCTGCCCTGATCGCCCAAGGTTCGTTCGCGCAGGACGCCGCTTCCGCGCCGAAGACCCGCGCCGAAGTCAAGGCCGAAACCAAGGCCGCAGCGAAGGCCGGCCAGCTCGCCCCCGCCGGTGAAGCAGGCGACCAGGCCGGTGGCGCGACGAAGCCGTTGAAGTCGACCAAGACCCGTGCCGAGCGCAAGGCCGAAACCGCCGAAGCCCGCAAGGCAGGCGAACTGAAGGCCGCCGGCGAAGCCGGCGACACGAACGAAGCCGCTGGCAAGCCCTCGAAGTCCAGCCTGACCCGTGCCGAGCGCAAGGCCGAGACGAAGGAAGCGCGCAAGGAAGGCAAGCTGAAGCCGGCTGGCGAAGGCGACAACAAGTAGTTCCCCGCCCTGCCCTTCGGGGCGGAGCACGAGGCGGCGCCTTCGCCAGAAGCGCCGCCTTTTCTTTTGGCGGCGCTCAGCCGCCGGCCTGGCGAAAAGCCATCACCGCCTGGTTGCGCAAGGTGCGCAGCATCGAAAGCTCCTTCTCGCCGAGTTCGATCGATCCCGGCAGGGCTTTGTCGGCATAGATCAGGCCGAACGGCGAGCCCTTGATCATCAACGGCAGCAGCAGGAAGGCCGGGGCATTCACCGACTGACGGAACCAGGCCGGCAGGCGCGCCGCGATGTTCGCCGCGCCGGCATCCGCGATCAGCGTGTCGGCGCCCTTCAGGCACAGCGCTGCAAAAAGATCGGCGGCCGCCGGATCGGCGCTGCGCAAAGGAATGCGGAAGGTCGGCACGACCTCCTCGATGCGTTCGCCCAGGCCGAATCGTCCGGTCAGGCAGTCGCATTTCGGGTCGCGCAGGCAGAACACGACGCGCCGGAAGCCGAGCGCGCGGAACATGATCTCGAGGATCATGCGCAGCACGTCGTTGAGGCGGAAGTTGTCGGCCACCATCGAGTTGGTGATGTCCTGGATGCCGGCGGCGAGCACGTCGGTGGCCTTGCCCGGCAAGGTCGCCGGTTCGGCCAGCACCAGGGTCGGTTGCAGCTCGAGAGGACTCGGCGTGGCGAGGGTCAGCGTCTGCGTGAGCGCCCCATCCGGGGGTGCATCGAGCAGGCGGCGCGCGGGCGCGCCCGAGGGCACGTGCAATTGCATCGCCGAAGCCGTTTGCACCAGACGATCGCGCGCCCGCTCGGTGGCGGATTGCAGCTCCTTGACGCTGACGCCGAGCGCGCGGGCATAGCGCTCCGCGACCTCGCCGACACGCTTCTGGGCCAGGTTCGGTTCGCTGTTCAGCAGCGCATCCGCCACGTCGTTGGCCGCGGCGGTGACCCAGCGCAGCCGATCCTTTTCGACCGGCCGCACCGGGGGCTCGCCGGCAGGCCGGGCCATGCAGCGCTGCAGCGTGTCCGGCAGGCCCCAGCTCTTCGCCACGCCGAGGCCCAGCTCCTCGAAGCTCAGGCCAAGTATCGAGACTGCGGCCTGCGTCTCGCCGGCCGGCTTGCCGCCGCCCGGCGCCTGCACCAGCTCGCGGATCTGCATCGCCTCGTCCGGGAAATAGAACTGCGTCAACAGGCGCCCGAGGTTCTGGAACATCGCACCGAGAAAGGCCTCTTCGCCCTCGCGTGCCACCGCACACAATTCGCCCGCGATGGCTCCGGCCATCAGCGAACGCAGGAACTCCTGGCGCAGCTGCTGCGCATGCGTCTTGTCGTTCATGTGCTCGAGCAGCACCAGCGACAAGGCCATGTTGCGGATGCCCGCGAAGCCGACCAGGCTGACCGCGCGCGACACGGTGCTGACCGACCCGCCGCCGGCATGCGAGAACTGCGCGGTGTTGACCAGGCGCAGCAGCTTGTTGGTCAGCGCCACGTCCTTCAGGATCTCGTTGGAGAGACTGCCGACGCTTTCGCGATCCGAACTGGCGACGCGCTGGATGCGCCCGACCGATTCCGACATCGCCGGGAAATCGGTTTTCGTGCGCATGCGGCGCAGCAGGAAATCGAGCGCGCCCTTGTTGCTCGCGGCGCTGTTGCCGGCCGTCGCCACCGGCTCGGGGTTGAGCCAGCGTGTCAATGCCGCATGGAAGGCCGCCGCGCTTGGCAGGCGCTGGCCGAGATCGCGTTCGATCGCCCGGCGCAGCAAGGCGCGCAGGGTTTCGTCGACCTCCGGCGGCAGGCTGGCCGGCAGCATCAGGTCCTCGGTGATCACGCGGTGGATCGCGTAGTACGGGTCGCGCTCGCGCAGCACCGGCGCGGCGGCGAGCATCTCGGCCAGCACCAGCCCGGCAGCGAAGACATCCATCGCCGGCACCGGCACCTCGCCGCGCGCGGCCTCCGGCGACATGTAGCCGGGCGTGCCGACGACGCGGCGATCGGCGCTGCTGCCGTCCTGCACCCGCGCGGCGATGCCGAAGTCCATCACCCGAGCGCGGCCGCTGGCATCGACGAGGATGTTCGAAGGCTTGAGATCGCGGTGCACCAGGCCGGCGGCGTGCGCCGCCTGCAAGGCATCGAGCACGCCGAGCATCATCTGCACCGCGGCGCGTGGCCGCATCGCACCGTGGCGGCGCAGGTGCTCGGTCAGCGTCGGGCCTGGCACGTACTCGAACACCATGTACGGCTTGCCGTCCTGCACGTCGGCCTCGAACACCGGCACCACGTGCGGATGCGTCAGGCGGCTGACGTTGCGCGCCTCGTGCAGCCAGTCGCCGATGGCGGCAGCATCCTCGGCATCGCGCAGCAGCTTGACCGCAACCTCGCGCTCCAGGCGCGGATCGAAGGCCAGCCAGACCGTGGCCTGGGCGCCCTGCCCCAGCACGCGGCGCAGCTCGAAACGGCCGAGGCGGCCCTGCGCGGCCGGCGCTGGCGCGGATGTGGCTGCCATGTCAGTGGTTCACGCTCGGGGAGACGGCCTCGAAGGGGCCCGGAATCGTCGGTTCGATGGTGACCGCATCCTGCGCCGTCCGGGAGACCAGCGGCGCGCCGGATTCGAGCGCCTGACGCGCATCGCGCACCGCCGCCGCGATGTCGCGCGCGTTCAGGTTCAACACCCGGCCATAACGCTTGGCGATGGCGTCGAACGCGCTGTTGAGCTGCGCCGGGCCGGCCGCCAGCGAGAGCGCATCGACGACCTCGTTCGCCGCGCTCGCGGTGGCGCGCAGCAGGTCGTCGTCGCCATCGGGCTTGTGCACCGGCAGCGTCGGCGGCAGCCGGCGCAGCATCGTCATCACGTCGTGGCCCAGGCCCCAGCGATGCGCGACGGCATTCGTCATCGCTTCGACGTCGACCCCCAGCACAGCGAAGGCGGCGGCCTGCTCGGGCATGCCGGCGCGCTCGGCCGGCGCTGGCACGGCGCCGGCAGCCACCGTCTCGTCGCGGTTCACCGGCAGCGAGCGCATCAGCTGGCGGATCTGTTCGGCGTCTTCGGGGAAGTGGTAGGCGAGCATCAAGCGGCCCAGGTTCTGCAGCACGGCCAGCAGGAAGATGACCTCGGGGTCGTAGCCGGCCGGGCGCAGCATCTGCGCGACATGGCCGGCCAGCCGTACGCGCTGCACCAGCGCACGCAGCGCCGCGGCATTCTCCTCCGACAGCGGCCCGGGCCAGCCGCGCAGGCCGCCGGCGGCCGAGCGCACGCCGTCGAGGCCGACCATCGTGATGGCACGGCGAATCGTCAGCACCGGGCCGTTGCCGAGCGCCTGCGTGCCTTGCACCTGCGCGGTGTTGACGCGGCGCAGCAGCTCGAAGCTGAGGCCGAGGTCGAGCAGGATCTGTTCGGCCATCTCGTCGGTGCGCTGCTGCTCCATGCGCGCCAGTCGCGAGACGGTGATCGCGATGCCGGGCATCGCCGGGAAGCAGCCGACGCTGTTCAGGCGCTCCAGCAGGATCGCGATCGGCCCGCCATCGTCCTTCGCATCGGCTTCGCGCCAGCCTTCGAGCGCGCGCATCAGCGTGCGCGCGCCGAGGTAGCGCTGGCGCGGCTGGTTGTGCGTCGCGCGGTTGCAGATCGCGCGCAGCGCTTCCGAGATCGGGGTCGGCGTGGTCCAGGGCAGGCGCAGGATCTCGCGGCCGTGCGGCGCGAGCCGGTCGATGACCTTGCCGATGTCCGCTTCGTCCAGCGCCGGTGCGCCGGCCAGCCATTGATGCGCCAGGATGCCGACCGAGAGCACGTCGCGCTCTGCCGCGCTGCGTTGCGCGCGCAGCTGAGCCGGGTCCACCGGCATGCCGCGCGCCGCGTCGAGCGCGCTGGCATCGGGCGTCGCCACCGGCGTACAGCTCGCGCCGAGCGCCATCACGCGCAAGTGCCGGCGCTCGTCGATCAGCAGGCTGTAGCTTTGCAGGTCGTCGTGCGAAACACCCGCCTCGTGCGCGAAGGCCAGGCCGTCGAGCACCTGGCCGAGCCAGCCGGCCATTTCGTTGTGCGACGGCAGCGGATGCTCGGCGAGGAATTCATCGAGCGTGAGGCCGACGGCCCGGTCGCAGACGATGTACGGCCAGTGATCGTGCACGCCGACCTCGAGCGCGGCCACGAGATGCGGGTGGTTCAGCCGCGCGCCGTGCTGGGCCTGCGCCTGCCAGCGCACGAGCGCTGCGGCATCCGCCGGGGCGATGCGCGGCAGCATCAGCAGCACATCGGCCTCGGTGACGGGATCGCGCGCCAGCCACAGCATCGTGCGCAGGCTGCGGCCGAGCAGCTCGCGCAACTCGAAGCGCGCGAACGAACGCGGCGCGCTGGGGCGGGCGGCAGGGGGAGGCGGCGCAACGTCGGTCGGCATGGGGAGGATGAGACAACAGTGTTTCGATTGGAGCGCAAGCGCGTCGCCCACGATGCCCGGATGAGGCTGCCAAATCGGCCTTATTCCGGCGCCGGCGCGCCCTGAAGCGTCGTGTGTTCCTGCTCCGTGCGATCTGCAGCGCCCGGCGGCTCGGGCTCGATCACTTCGCCGCTGCCGGTGATGAAGGCAGCACGCACGCTGGAACCCGGCTGCAGCGCAAGCACCGCCTGCCG
>Ga0105237_10000948_pt1 | contig 38981 bp, 31 predicted proteins | sample KBSC24metaG_FD_81520 | JGI IMG/M metagenome (GOLD analysis project Ga0105237, IMG submission 81520) | Corn rhizosphere microbial communities from Kellogg Biological Station, Michigan, USA - KBS C2-4 metaG | ecosystem: Host-associated > Plants > Roots > Rhizosphere > Soil | place: Michigan, USA...
CACGCTGGTCCGTGGATCACGACCCATACGGGCGATCCCCATCTCATGATTCGCATTACCCGGGTAGCTCATCTCCGCCGACACGGCAATATTAGAATAGCCCGCAGCGCCAAGCATTTCTTTGGCAGTAGCGATCATGTCTGCATGCATGACCTTTTCATTCTCTCTGAAATGACAATCCGTCACCAGCTGCGGCCGGCCAAAAGAATCCTTTTTAGTAGGGTGCAGCGTCACACGGTTGTCGCTGTAGGGCAAACATTCCCCATAAGCAAAGAGGTCGATATGCCACTGTCCGGCCTGAGAAGCCGCATCCTTCAGGTCGGCGCCGATGCCCATACCCGCTCCGCCCCTGCTGCGATATGCCTCGCCTCCGAAATGATATCCACGCAGGAAAGACGGCGACTGCTCGCCGATATTCTGGAATCGCGGAATATAAATAGGTGTAGGACGACGGCCATAATAATAGCTGTCTTCAAACCCGGGGACATCGGCGCTAACATCCACCCCCTTGTGATGGTCCATCAGGTTGCGTCCCACCTGGTCGCTGCCATTCCCAAACCCGTTCGGAAAACGCCGGCTGGTGCTGTTCAGGAGGATAAACGCCGTAGCCAGCGTGGCGGCATTCAAAAAGATCACACGCGCATTAAACACTTCCGTTTGCTTCGTCTGCGTGTCGATGATCTCCACACCGGTGGCCCTGCCCTTCTGCTCATCATAGATCACCCTGTTCACCAGCGAATGTGGACGAAGCGTAAGATTGCCCGTAGCATGCGCCGCAGGCAGCGTGCTGGCATTGGTGCTGAAATAAGCGCCATAAGGACATCCCCGGTGACAAAGATTCCTGGCCTGACATTGCCCGCGCCCTTTCACCGGCGTCGTAAGATTCGCAGTCCGGCCAATGATCACCCGCCGGTCATGATATCTCCTTTCAATCTTTGCAACAAAATCCTTTTCCACACAGTTCATTTCAAACGGTGGTTGGAACTCCCCATCCGGCAGCGTAGGAATGCCATCCCTGTTACCGCTGACGCCGATAAATCGCTCCACATAGTCATACCATGGCGCCAGGTCCTTATACCGTATAGGCCAGTCCACCCCATGCCCGTCTTTTAAATTAGCCTCGAAATAAAGGTCGCTCCACCGGTAGCAGGCCCTGGCCCAAAGCAGCGAACGCCCGCCGACAATATCCCCCCTTACCCAGTCATATCTTTTCGCCTCCTCGTAGGGGTTCTCAAGATCATTGATATAAAAATGCTTGTTGTCTTCCTTGAATGAATAATGACGGCTCTGTATGGGATGGGTTTTTATGTCCTCTTTTGTAAGCCTCAGACGATGCTGGAAATCCCACGGGTTCATCGTAGCCGTAGGATAGTTGGGGTGCTCGACAGGTCCGCCCCGTTCCAGCATCAATACTTTTAATCCTTTTTCGCAAAGTTCCTTGGCTGCCCATCCTCCGCTGATACCAGAACCGACAACGATAGCGTCATAAATATTATTCATTCAAAAGTTTATATTCCTGAAGATACTCAATCTTTCAGCGCAGCCACCTGCGAATACCCCGAAACATAAAATAAGAGCATCAGGGGATAAATTAATTTCATACGGTTTTTATATTTATATTTCAGTCGGCAACACGAATAACCATGAGCGCGTCCATCTTCCTTTTCCTTCTCATCATCTTCAACATTCTTGTATCCTACAAGGGCCTGACCAATCGTCTTTTCTTCGAAAGCTATGAGTTTCAAGTCGATAAGATCCTCCTGAACAAGGACTACCGCCGCCTGGTCACATCCGGGTTCCTCCACGTCAGCTGGACCCATCTTTTATTTAATATGTTCAGCCTGTATTTTTTCAGCGGCGCCGTTGAAGCCGGACTGGGTGCCTTTGGCTTTCTCCTCATTTATTTTGTCAGCCTCATCGGCGGCAACCTGCTCACCCTGTTTATCCATCGCAACCACGGGGACTATAGCTCCGTCGGCGCATCGGGAGCCGTCTGCGGTATCATGTTCGCCTCCGTAGCCCTGTTCCCTGACGCACGCATCGGCCTTTTCCTGATCCCCATCTCCTTCCCCGCCTGGATCTACGCCCTGGCCTATGTACTGATCAGCATCTACGGCATACGCTCAAAAAAAATCAATATAGGACACGAAGCCCATCTTGGCGGCGCACTCATAGGCATGCTCCTCGCATTGGTCATGCATCCCGCCTCCCTGGCGGAAAACTACGGCAAGATCCTCATCATCCTCATCCCCTCTCTCGTCTTTATCTATCTTATCATCACCCGTCCGCAGGTATTGTTCGTGGATAACCTCTTCTATAAGAATCATCACGATTTCTATAACATCGACCACCGCTACAACGCCGAACGCGCCGACCAGCAGGAAGAGGTGGACCGGATACTGGAAAAGATCAGCAAAAAAGGAATGAGCAGCCTCAACAAACAGGAAAAAAAGACCCTGGAGGCGTATTCGAAAAAGCTCCGCTAACGGCCACCCCTGCCCTCCACCAAAATAGCGTTTGCCACTTCACGCTCCCCTTCATGATCCCACTTCTTATTGTCACTGGGATAGCTTACAACCCCATCATAGGACTCGCCCCTGACATACATCGCGCTACTCCCGCCCCCATCCAGGTTGATCGCATCGACACACCCCAGCCACCGCATCGTCCGCTGCAGCTCCGGAATGCTCATACCCGCCGACTCGGCAGCCCGCCCATCCACCACCAGCAACACCACCGTTCCATCCGCCTTCCTGCCCACCGCCGTACGAGGATGCCTGTTACGGCAAAAAGCATCATCCCCAATGGGCTGGTCGATCCCTGAAAGCAACATCACCGGACCGGTACTTATAACATCCCGGGCTATAATATGATGCTCCCAATTCAGGTCCATCGAGTCATCCTCGATGATCGCAACACCCGTATCGCTGAGGGCGATCGACCCCTGCGCATGCCGCTGGCGTTTAGGACTCTTCTGAGATGGATTCTCCGCAATGACAGAGTCATGCTCACGGATGTATACGACGCTGCGATTCACAGCCAGCCGGGACGGCTCGAGCTTGGGCACCCCGTTCAGGTCACGACGATTGTCAGGGTCAGGACCGCGCATCTTAAAAAAACTTCCATTGATGCCCGCCAGCGCATGATGCATACTGGCCAGCTGCGAAGTCTTTTCAAGCGAGTCCGAATGCACCACGACAAGACGGGCGTCCCGCAAACCCTTCTTTGTTATCTCGATGATATTGATCTCCTCATTGGTGCCAAAAAGATCGTTGTGCGTAAAATGGACCGATCGCCACACCACTCCCCGGACGAGGGTTTTAGAGGACCAGTCTGCTTTCGAAAAGGTAAGGGAATCGCCTTGTGCAACACCACGGCCCGACAGCAGGGCAATGGCCAGAATGATAAGTAACTGTTTCATGGGTTAAAGTAAAATATTTTTTCACACACCGCTGGCGCCAAAACAGTTTTATTATCAAATAATGAATTTGACTTATTTGTATGGTCAGCCGGCAGGACTTTCTTACTTTCCCCTTTTGAAAACATTGCCAAAATCCCTTTCGCATGCGCAGCCTGTTCACGTCGCTCATTACACTCTTGGCCATCGGGGCGGGAGCTCAAAAAACATATCCGTCACTCACTGTCCCGGCGAAGAACGCCTTCGCACATATCGATACGGCCGGTAAAAGCATACTTCCCAGCGGAAGGTATGTTACTCCCGCGGGCACAACTATTACCATCACCCACGATCCATTTGGCATGGCCCTATCACCCGACGGGACGACAACGGTCACCCTGCACGACGGTGTCTTTACGATCATCAACAATGCCACCCTCGCCAATATCCGGGTACCCAGCTACGATGGCGCCATACCCTCTCCCCTTTCCAAAGGCTCCTTCCTGGGCGTAGCATTCTCATCCGACTCACGAACGGTCTACCTCAGCGGCGGCGACAACGGAGCGGTCATCATATATGATATAGCCAACTTAAAAAAACTGGATTCTATCTCTCTCGATGGTCCCCGAATCAGTAACAAAAACAAGGACAGCTTCACCTACGACCTCCTCCTGAATGAACCACAAAACGAACTACTGGTCCTCGACAGGAGCAATTTCCTACTGGTACGCATCGATCTGAACACCCGTCATATTACGGCTTCCATACGGACGGGCCGCCAACCCTTCGGCCTGGCCATCAGCCCGGACCACCAAACAGCCTTTGTCGCCAATGTAGGTATGTACGACTATCCGCTCCTCACCGGCCTTACCCCAAAGAATTACGACAGCTCGTTGCTACCCTTCCATCCCTATGGCAACGGTACAAAACAAGCCATCGACGGATATACCTGGCACGGTAAAAAGATCCCCGGCGTCGGCAGCCCCCTGGCGCCGGAAGCCATGAGCGTATATGCCATCGACCTGTCCAAAAACCAGGTGACAGACAGGTACAAACCCGGCTACGCCATCGGACAGATGGTGGAAGGCGCAGAAGTCGTAGGCGGCGCCAGCCCCAACTCACTCGCCGTGGGCAGTAAGTACGTATACGTAAGCAATGCCACCAATGATAATATCACCGTCATCGACTACCAGGCACATAAGATCGTCCGTCATATTCCCATAAAAGTGGATAGCCTCATCGATCGCTATAGAGGATACCTGCCATTCGGCATAACCTTGAGCAAAGATGAAAAGACACTCTATGTCGCATTGCTTGGCTTCAACGCCATCGCCGTCGTCGACGTAGAACAGGGAATAACAAAGGGGCTCATCCCCACAGGCTGGGGACCCGCCAGAGTGCAGCTGAGCAGCGACGAAAAAACACTCTACGCAGTATCCTGCCGTGGTTACGGAGCAGGCCCCAATGGCGGCGCACATTTCACCGAGCCCGTTCAGGGCACCTATATAGGCGATATTCAGCTGGCCACTTTTCAAAAGATCCCCATGCCAGACCAGCAGCAGCTGGCAGCCTATACAAACCAGGCCATCGAAAATACCTTCAAAAAAACAACGATTACAGACGACGGCAAAAATCCCTTACCTCCCCTCCAGGACATACGAAAGAGCCCCATCCGTTACATCGTTTATATCACAAAAGAGAACAGGACATATGATGAAATGCTGGGACAGCTCAGTACAGGCAATGGCGACACAACCCTGGCCCGTTTTGGCATTAACGTAAACATCATCGAAAAAGACAAAACGCTCTACAAAGTCAACGTATCACCCAATCACCTTAAGGTGGCGCGACAATTCGCGTTCTCCGACAATTACTACTGTGACAGCGACGCCTCCATCCATGGTCACCACTGGATGGTGGGGGTAATCCCCAATGAATGGGTGGAAACAAACTCCAGCGTAACCAAGACGGCAAAGATCTTCTCCAAAGCCTCAGGCAGAAGATTCCCCGGCAGCACCGGCAGCATGGACCCGGAAGACTATGCGGAACGGGGCGGATTATGGGAAGCCCTCGAACGGAGCCATGTCTCCTTTTATAATTTCGGCGAAGCCAACGAAACAGCCCACGTGCGCGAGGAATGGCAGGACACCGCCACAGGCGCCGCTCACGCAGTCATGGTGCCCATGCAAAAGGCCCTCTGGCCCAGAACAAGCCATAATTATGCGGGCTTCAATACAAATATCCCCGACCAGTTCCGGATGGATCAGTTCGAATCCGAATTCACCCGGATGTGGCTCAAAGGAAAACAGCCTCTTCCACGGCTCATCACCATGCAGGTGCCAAACGATCATACAGCCGGTCCTCGTCCAAAAGACGGCTATCCCTATCGCCATTCCTATGTAGCAGACAATGACCTCGCCCTCGGCAGGATCCTGCATTTCCTTTCCCGAACCCCTTACTGGAAACATATGCTGGTAGTGATCACGGAAGACGACCCACAGGGCGGCGTAGATCACATCGATGCCCACCGCAGCGTTCTCATGCTGGCAGGTCCCTATGTAAAAAAAGGATATACCTCCCATGTCCATGCGAACTTCGGATCGATCCTGAAAACCATCTACACGATCCTGGATGTCCCGTATGTGAACCAATACGACGCCACAGCCACATTGTTGCAGGATTTTTTCACGGACAGCCCGGATTTCACTCCCTATACATTGGTATTCCCATCAAAAGAAGTATTCGATACACAGCAGGCCATGAAACGTTATCACAGGAACACCGACTGGCGCAAGGTCCTGAAAGGCCCCGAAATGGACGATGAGGATGAACAAAGAGAAGAACATTACAAACAGCAAAGCACCTTGAAGAAACATACAGGAGGTCAATGACGATATCCCGCCCCGTTGGCCCATCCGGCGCCTCGCCGCGTCCACCGCCCGATCAAAGGTCCCTTTTCGTCAAATACCGGATCGCCTCGCGGTACGTCTCCCCCACCGGCAGCTCAAGCTCATTGATAAATACACTGCTCTTCCGCACGGCAGTAATGCTGGCCACGGCTACGATATAAGATTTGTGTATCCGGATAAATTTATCACCCGGCAGCTCTGCCTCCAGGGTCTTGGCGCTCATCCGGACCAGCAAGGGTTTGGGCGAGCTCTTCAGATAGATCTTTACATAATCTCCCGAACTCTCGACCCGGACAATATCGTTGAACAATACCTTTATCAGGCTGTAATCCACATTGACAAAGAAGAAGTCCGCCGAAGGACCACCCGTACCCGTCTTTGCACGCAATTGATAAAGCTCCTGCGCCTTATTACACGCCTTCATAAATCTGTCAAGCCCCACGGGCTTTATCAGATAATCCACCACATCCAGGTCAAACCCCTCCGGCGCAAACTTTTTATAGGCGGTAACAAGAATAACCATAGGCCTCCTGGTGAGACTTTGGATAAACTGCAAGCCGGTAAGACCCGGCATTTGTATGTCTATAAATATAAGGTCTACTTCTTTCTCTTCCAGTACACGCGCCGCCTCGAAAGCATCCCCACAGGTCGCCACGAGGTCCAGAAAAGATACCTTGCGGATATATTCCGTCACCAGCCCAAGCGCCAGCGGCTCATCATCGACTGCGATACATCGAAGCATTAATGTAAGTTTAGCTCCAGCAATACGGTAAACCAATCCTTATCCCGGGTGATCTGCAGTACGTGCTGGTCTCCGTACAGCAACCCGAGCCGTCGTTTGACATTCCCCAATCCTATACCGGATGTCTTGTCCTTTACTTCCGTAGAGGAGGGATTATACCGGTTGCGCACGGAAAAATGCAGAACACTTCCTTTGATACTGAGCTGGATGTCGATACATGGCTGCTCGATCATCCCTACCCCATGTTTAAAGGCATTCTCCACAAAGGGTATCAACAGCATGGGCTCGATCTCAGACCATCCGGAAGGAGCCTCCAACGCGACAGTCACCGGCACCTTCTGTCCAAAACGCTGCCGTTGCAGGTCGATATAGCTCTGGAGGTACTCGATCTCCTTGGCCAGCGGCATACGCTCTTCATCCGTCTCGTATAGCATATACTGCATCAGGGACGATAGCTTTAATATGGTAGGGCCCAGTTCCTCCGACTTCATCTGCTCCAGCGCTACCAGGTTGTTGAGGATATTAAAAATGAAGTGAGGGTTGATCTGGCTCCGAAGAAAGGACAGCTCCGTCTTCAACGTTTCCTTCTGCCGCTCCTGGGCCCGCTGGTCCGCCTCCATTTTGTCCCGCACTACCCGGAAAGTAGTGCTGATGGCCATCGTCAGCAAAAAAGCCGGAAAAAGAAAACCCGTCGCTCCCAATGTATTAAAATGATTCAGGTAGAAGACGTATTTGAAAAGGAACATATGGACCACCAGCACACAGCCGAATAATAACACCAGGTACAAGGCGTACTCCAGGTAGTGCCGGCGATAGAACAGCCGCGGCGTCAACAGATAGGCATTGAGATAAAAAGGACCGATCCACAGTACGCTGGTCAAAAGATTGAGGTAAAAAAAATCTCTTTCACGCCCGTCATTGTCATGCCGGTGCCCCCCCCGGTGGACGTCGAGCAGGTAAGGCAGCGAGAGCGCCACCCCCCACACCGCCGCATGCGTCAATACCCTGACCGCCTTTCGATTGTACCAATTGACCTTCATCCTAATAAAGTTAAACTTTTATTGCTCCTCGCTCTGTACATTGTTATTCTTTCTCTTGAACAGGCTGACATCCACCTTTCCGAAATTATAGGTCAGATTTAGCCGGAGCATTTGCGGGTTCCGCTGGCGTGTATATTCCTGTGTGAAATAGGTGCTATAGGTATACTGGTCCTGCTTCCGGCTGCGGAAGATATCGTTAAAGCTGGCGGTCAGCGCCATCTTGCCCGACAAGAAGGTCTTTTTGACAGCCAGGTCGGCCTCGTAGTAAGGTTTGATATATCCCTGCGAAGCGCTCTGGGACTGCATATTAGGCGGCCCGGGCTGATTGGCGTTCGTATTCACCGGCAGGTTGCTCTTGGACTGATATATCCCGGAAGCCTGTACGCTAAATCCCGAAGGCAGCCGGAAGTTCATATTCAGCTTCCCAAACCAGCTCCAGAGGGCCTGCTGGGCGACTGCGTCCGTCTCGCCGACATTGATCTTCGAATGATAGATATTGACATTGGAGGACAGATCCCACCACCGGGTGAGATTGACCTGGCCCGTAAGCTCTCCGCCGACAGAGGAGCTTGACTCGGCATTCACAAAAGTATTGACCAGGGTCGTCGCGCCGGTAGCGGCGTTCGTATCGCTCTCTATATACCCGGTGATCAGATGGTCGGTGTATTTGTAATACACGGAACCCATGAACAGGCTGTTGCGGCCAAAGTTCTTGATATAGGACAACTCCAGGGACTGCGTGAACTCCGGGACAAGATTGGGATTGCCACGGGTAATGTTCAGCTTGTTGGATGAATCCGTATAAGGCACCAGCTGAAAAAAGTTCGGGCGGTTGACCCTCCGCGTATAGCTCAGCTGCACCTCCTGTCCATCACCCAGCTTCTGACCAAGGAAGAGAGAGGGGAAAAGACTCACCGGATATTGATTGCTGAATGTCTGTCCTGAATTAAGCAGTGTGCCATTGTAATGGGAGCTTTCTACCCGCACACCGGCCTTATACGTAAAATTCCCGATGCTGCTCGCCAGGGTAACATAGGCCGCGTAGACATTGCTCCGGCTCTTGTAGTTGCTGGCCGCGGAGGGTACGAGCACATAGTCCGCGCTGTCAGGATTATAGGTGTAATTGTTATTGATGTTCAGCCGGCTCTGCAAGGCAGCCCGGACCCCGGCTTCCAGGGTAGTCTTAGCCGTCAGCGGATCGGAGAGATCACTCTGCAAAATAATATTGTGGTCATTCCCGCCGCCGATGATCTTTTGCTCCTGCGAGCTGGTCAAAGCCGAACCGCTTCCGGCCTTGTAATAGTCCGTAGTGTAAAGGGAATTGTTGGAAGCATTACCGGAAAAATAACTGGCATCCGCCGTCCATTCTTCCTTGTCCTTTGCAAACAATTGTTTTACCCCAAAAGTAGCGCCCCTTCCATTAAAAGTACGCGCACCGGCTATCTCTTCATGGCTGTACTGGCTGATCTTACCCGACGTATACAGGCTGTCTGTATTGAAACTGATGTTCGACGTCGAGGGCCCGTCATGATGCATGGCAAAACCCGTAAGCGAAAGGGTCGTTCGGTTGTTGAGGAAATAATCCAGCCCCAGCCTGCCAAAGAACATGCCGCCCTTTGACGTATCCAGCTGCTGCTGGTTGAGATAGGTATTGGGACTCGAACCAAAACTTGTACGCTCGATAGAGGAGGTCCCCCGGTCCCGGTTGAGCCTGCCATTGATATCCGCTGAAATATTGATCTTGTTCTCCCGGGCATTGAGACTGGCGCCCGCATTGGCGCCGCCATATTTGTCCACACCCGCGCGAAGGCTGCCGTTATAACCCGTCTTACGGTTCTTTTTTAATACGATGTTCAGTATCCCGGCGCCGCCTCCCGAGGCATCATACTTTGCCGAAGGATTGGTGATCACCTCTATACTTTCGATGGCGTCGGAAGGGATCTCATCCAGGGTCAGCGTAGTAGGCTTCCCATCCACCATCAGCTGGGGAGAGGCGCCTCTTAACGACACATTGCCGTCGATGTCCACATTGACGCTGGGTACATTCTTCAGCACATCCAATCCAGTCCCGCCGGCGCTCACGATGTCCTTCGACACATTGAAGACCTTTTTATCCATATCCACGGTCATGGATGGCTTGGAAGCCGTGACCACCACCTGCTGCAGCTCCTTTGTCGCCACGGTCATTGACAGGTCGCCCAGATCTTTTTCGGACGACTGCGGTGACAACATGACCTCCCGGACCAACGACGTATATCCTACCGCGGAAATATTCAGCTTTAGCGGGCTGTTCAGAGGTAAGTCTTCCGCGGAAAAATCTCCATTGTTCTGGGAGGTGACGCCTTTCAGCAGCTTATCCTTTTTCTTCCCCGACGCCGGGTCGGTATATGTCTTCAGGATCATGACAGAGGCGCGGCCGATGCCATGCCCGACGGAGTCGACGATCTTGCCATACAAATGGCCGGACACAGAACCCGCACCCCGGCCACCCGGAGCGCCAGCCCCCGCACCCGAACCACCGGGCCCGCCAGGACCACCGCCCGGAGGACCTTGCGCAAATACCTGGTCCAGCGCCAAAAAAAGACAAAGGGTAAATAACAGCTTTTTACCAACGGTAATAATTGACGTTTTATGGTGTTGGCGATACTTCGTGTTCATGCCGCAAATCTAACCAGGGGTGAATTGCCCCCGATCCGGCTTGCGATGAACCCGGAAAAGATTGCGACGTACGGGTTAGAAGGTCAGGCTGCATCCACTACATACGTGCCGGCTATATTGTCGGCAATACGCTTATGCAGCGGGTTGCTGGCGGCCACAATAAGGCCGATGAGCAGGAAACAGTCAAGAAAATCAAAAAAATGACGCAGGAAGGAGCTGCCTATATCCGAAGTTGCACCATTCAGGCGAAGGACCTTTATCCGGAGGACCTTTTTGCCAATGGTCTGTCCACCCCTTCCCTCCATAAATGGCATGAGCAGGAACCAGCAGCCTATGTATATAAGCGTACCAACCGTACCCAGATTATACCCTGTAGAAGTGGTCGTCTCCCTCGTCGTCTCCGGCCTGCTCCCATCGGAAGAGGAAGTGACGGTAGTGGTAGTGGTGGTATCCACATGCTCTCCAAAAAAATTCCCGATGATAACAAAAACAAGGCTAAGAATAATAAAATCAATAATTGCCGCCCCCACCCTCTTCCCGATATTGGCCGGTTTAGGCTGTTCGATAAAGTCGTTGAGCAGGTCCTGCTGTGTTTCGTTCATGGATATGCTATTTATTTTTCCAATTTATAAAGTTTACACTTCTAATGCAAATAGCACTTTCACATAACAAAAAAACTATCTATATTCATGCAGAATCCCCTTCTCCCGATGACCACACCCATCTTGTTCTTTACACCTCCGCTACCGCGGAGGTTTTCGACAGGACAGTCCCAACAAACTATTTGCTAAATCGGATATTATAAGTAGCCCCAATGCCTACGCTGCCGATGCTGCCCCCATTTTCCATACTACGGACAATGTCGTTGTAATACGCAAATACATTCCAGTCATAGTTGTGATACCCTAACTGGGGCTTGACATAAAAGCCCCCCTTGGCGCCATCTATACCCGTAATAAAACTATAGCCAAGGTCCGTACCAAGAAAGAACCCTTTACTTTGTGGATACACACGGAAGAACACACCCAATGGTACGCTTCCAAAGCCGCTATATCCATTTTTCCCAAAGTAATGGTTGTAGCCGGTGGTCAGACCAAATCCAAAATTGTCGGTCTCCAGCACCTGCCCCTTTAATTCCAAGCCGGCCGTAAATGAACTGTAATTGGAAACATTTCCAACAGGCACGCCCAGATTGGCGCCTAATTTCAACCAGGAATTCCTGGGCGTGATCTCGGTAGATTGAGCCTTAACCTTCACCGCCACAAATAAGATGGCCGCGGTAGAAATAACTAGGATCTTGTTCATGGGTTTTTATTTTACCCATATGTTTTCAAACAACATGCCATCGTATATTCTACTACGTAATCAACTAGTAAGCACATTTATGTCTCAATAGATATGGGGAGTATTTTCCTCATGATTGTTCTCTATACCTTACTCCCATCAATTTATTCGGTTTCATATATATATAGTCGTGTTGAAAATCCAGTATGATATTAAATCGCTTCAGAAGATCATTCCCAAAAAAATTAAGCTCCATCCCTGTAGGATTGAGACTGCCTAACACCATCGTGGGCACGCTGTCAAGCGCAAACTTCCCGATCATCATCTTCGGAGCCATCACCACACGGGTCATATATTGCGCCCCTCTCGGGTCCTTCAACACAGACTCCCGCATCACATGAAGCCCTTGTGCAAGTTTTCCCCGGCTTGCCCAAACACTGTCGACGATCACCGCCTGATCCGATCCGGTGTCCAACATAAAGTCACCGGAATATTTCACACCATCTTTTTTAAAACCCGCCTTTACACACACATACGACCGTATAAATTGCAGCGGCATCCGCACGTATCCTCTTAAACTCCCCGGACGCTGCGAGTGTATGATCAAAAGCATCCTGTCATAGTCGATCTCTACCAGCTTGCCCTCGAACAGCTCCCACCCAAATTTCCCATCCATGCCATTCGATGTCAGCGCAGAATGACTGATAGCAGGATGATTCAACACCATCGTCCCCATCTGCAGCTTATCTACCTTACCAGGTTTCTTTATCGTATAGATGTTAAAAGAGCCCACATCAAAATGCAGGTTCAGCGTATCCTTGTCATTGATCAAAGCCCTTACCTTGATAGCATTGTAAGCGGTGAGCTCAAAAGGAATGGTATCGGCGCCAACAGAAGCAATTTGAACAGCAGGCAAGGCGCTGGCTATCCGGGTATAACAGGAATCCGTCCCATTCAACAGGATAACAAAGTCGAATTTTGTCCCCGGCTTCACCTTCACACGTATGGAGTCGATATCCGTATAAAAGGTCACCCACTTTGTCTGCCGGGTCCTGTCCGCGGTATAGACATCCGGCCGGACCTTTGGGCTCAGGTTCCAGGCATCCTTATCCAGGTATCCCCCATCGTTGATGGATACATGCCTGGAGCTGGCCTTGATTACAGGCAGCTGCCCCAGCACAGTCTGGGTCTGGGCCGCCAGCGTCAGTAACACAGCCAGGCAAAGGATCAGGGCATACTCCACCCTCACCCCGATGCTCCGCCGGTATTTATTGGGCGTCATATGAATGGCGTCCTTGAACATCCGGTTGAACAGCGATATATTATTGAACCCCGATAGGGATGCTACGCTGCCGACAGAATGATCCGAATGTGTCAGGAGCGTACAGGCCTTCTGGATCCTCATTTCCGTCAATGCCTGCTTAAAGGTCTTGCCGGTACTATGCCTGAACCACCGGCAGAACGAACTTTCCGTCATCGCCAGCTCGCCCGCCACCTGCCGGGTCGAAAGCTCCTGCTGATAATCCCTTTGTATGATCTGGTAAACCATCCCGATACGCCTTACCTGCGCGGGGTCAACAGAAAGGAACTTTTTCGCTTCGAGATCTTCCACCTGCGACAACAGCGACATCTCCCGCAGGACAAAGAACAGCTGCATCAATCGGGAAAAGCAATTCAGCTGATACATCTCCCTGATCACCCGCCCGATCCGGTGTTTGGCTTCACCCGTAATAGCTATCCCCGTCTCCGCTCCCGCCAGCAGCCGGGCTATCCTCGAAAACTCAGGAAAAATATCCGTCATCCGCGCGATATGCTCGCTTCTGAACTGGATGACATATTCCTCGTATCCGGCGCTTTCAAACCCAAAATTGAACGCATTATGCGGTATGTTCGGCCCCAACAACACCAGGTCCCCATCCGCAAACTCGCTGATCCTGTCTCCCACAAAACGCTTCCCCTTCCCGTGCGGCACATATACGATCTCGAACTCAGGATGAAAATGCCAGAAATCCTGGTGACACAACAGGGGCGCCTTATTATAGGACATATGAAAGGAAGAGCCCTCGGAAAGCTCTATTTTCTCCAGATTTGCCTTTTTCATAGACTCGATTGTCTTTAAAATTGCTAATAAGGACAATTTAGTACAATTTTTGGAAAAACTGCTGAAAGGGAACCAACAACGCGACCATGATATTTGCTACATGAACAGGAACCTGAACCTCCCATACAGAATAGCCATCGTCGTCTTCTTCTTCGTCAATGGCTTTTTATACGCCAACTGCACAGGCAGGCTGCCCGAGCTAAAGGACTACTTCCATGTTTCCAACAGCACATTGGGAACGATGCTCTTTACCACCGCTATCGGTGCGCTGGTAGCCATGCCCATCACCGGCTGGCTGACTACCCGGTACAACAGCGGAAAGCTTACCATCTTTACGGGTCTCCTATTCTGTTGTATCGTCCCCCTCATCCCTTATTCCCAGAACGTCTGGGTCGGCCGTACGAGCTTTTTTATGACGGGATTCTTTTCCGGGGCCATGGATATAACCATGAACGGACAGGCGGTATTCGTCGAAAGAAAATATAAGAAGACCATCATGTCCTCCTTCCACGCGGCCTTTAGCATCGGCATGGCACTGGGAGCGGGCTCGGGGGCGCTGTTCGCCAACTATCATTTTCCCTTGCGCTTCCATCTTATCTATATGGCGATAGCCAGCTTTATCGCACTGGCAGCCGTATCCCCCATCATTCTCAGGAACCAGCAAGGTAATACCATCGTAAAAGGACCCAAAACAAAACGCCAGCCCATCCCCATCCTCATCTGGTTGATCGCCATCATCGGATATTGCGGCATGACGGGAGAAGGCTCCATGGTGGACTGGTCAGCCATCTATATGCATACGGTAGTAGGCAGCACAAAGGCATTCAGCGCCCTGGCGGTAGGTACATTCGCTACTGCCATGACCATCGGCCGTCTTTTCGGGGATTATTGCATCGACAGGATGGGGCGGCAGTTTATCCTGCTCTTCAGCTGTTTTGTCGCCATCATCGGATTGTCGGAAGCGCTGCTGCTGCCGTCCGCCCCCACAGTGCTGATGGGATTCTTCCTGGTGGGCATCGGTCTCTCCAACGTAGTACCCATGACCTATTCCACTGCCGGCAATATCAAAGGCATCGAACCCGCGGCAGGCATCGCCATCGCCAGCACCATTGGCTACAGCGGCTTCTTCGTAAGTCCGCCGGTCATAGGCTATCTGGCCGATGGATTTGGGCTCCGCATCGGCCTGGCATTTCCATTACTCCTGCTGATCGTAATGCTGTCCATCATTTATTTTCTCATGAGACGGGAGAAGCACGAAGCTGCTGCCGGTTAGCCAGCGCACCCGCAAAGCCAATACCCACCAGCGCCATGACAGCCCCCACCAGGGAAGGAGAATTATATCCAAAACCCGCGGCGATAGGCAGACCTCCAAAAAATGCGCCCAGCGCATTCCCGATATTGAATCCGGCCTGCGTGGCAGCAGCTCCGATCAACTCCCCCTCCGTGGCAGTACGGATCATCAGCAGTTGTATCGGTGTCGCCAGCGCCAAAGACAAGGCCGCCGCAAAAAGAGTAAAAAACAGCGACAGTGCCTGGTTGGAAGAGAAGAAAAAGATCAGCACCAGCACGACAGCCATACAGGTCAACAATAATATACACGCTTTTATAGGCTCCATCCTGTCCGCCAGCTTCCCGCCCGCAAAGTTCCCTATCACCATCCCCAACCCGGCAAGGATCATGATATAGCTGACATTATTGGCGGAGAAGTGCGACACTTCCGTCATCAACGGGGCGATATAGCTGATCCAGGCGAACAACCCTCCCGTACCGATGGCCGTAATAAGAATGATCAGCCAGGGCTCCACCCGCTGGAATACCCTTAGCTCGCTCCGAAAGCTGCCGCTCCGCGCCACAGGTATCACAGGCATCCATAGCTGAAGAAATAACAACGTGATCAACCCGATCAGCGTAACGATACAAAAGGTCAGCCGCCAGGAATAATGATGCCCCACATAGGTACCCAATGGCACGACAAGCAGATTGGCCAGGGTCAGCCCCGCAAACATCATGGAAATAGCACGCGCCTCTTTCCCCTTGTCAGCCAGCCGGCTGGCAACCACCGAGCCGACACCGAAAAACGCGCCATGCGGCAGACCCGCCAGCAGCCGCAACACCAGGAGAGAACCATTCCCGGGAGCCATAGCCGACAATCCATTAAACAGCGTAAAGATCCCCATCAACGCAAGCAATATCTTCTTAGGCCCGAAGTTTCCGCTGATGGCAACGAGCAACGGAGCGCCGATGACCACCCCGGCAGCATATGCCGAAATAAGGTGCCCTGCTGCAGGAATGCTGATCTGGAAATCTTTGGCGATGTCGGGGAGAAGACCCATCATGACAAATTCCGTAGTGCCTATACCGAGACCGCCTAACGCGAGAGGAACAAGATATTTTTTCACTTACTGATCTGCATACGGCTTTTTCACAATCTCCGCCGCAAAGATACAAAACTCAACGGATCATCTCAAATCACCCCCTTTTGCATTGTCAGCGCCTACACCTATTGCATTGTCAGCGCATACACCTATTGCATTGTCAGCGCATACACCGCAAAGCTCGCCAGCCAGTGCTCCCCCATATAGTCCCCGCTGGCCACATTCGGCAGCGCCTCCGCAAGATGCTGATTAGCCACGGCATACAGACGGTCCTTATTGGCAGGAAAGTGCCGGGCAATCCCATAAAGATCCCAGGCCCTGCTTAGATTAAGACCATCCAGATGCACCAGCTTTCCATCGCTTCTGTCCTGCACCTTCCCGGGCTCCAGGCTAAAACCGGCGCCTGCCAGCGCCGGAATAAACCTTCGAACCCAGCCCTGATAAGCCGCCTCCGGCAGTATCCTCCACATCAGATCCGCCTCCTCCAGGCCAGGACTAAGAAAATCATTTCCTCCGGGCTCCCAGCTGATAGGATAATTTACATCATGCGCATAAAATCGCATCGCCGTCTGCAGGATAATATTCTTCAACGCCTCGTCCTTCTCCAGCATGGCATAATCCCAGGCCAGCCGCAGCGAGAACGCCAGATTGGTATGTTCGCCCACTCGTACAGGATAGTTCATCTTTGGAAGGTACTCGATAAAAAGACCCGCTATCTGCCGGGCCAGCGGCGCCACATTGCCGCTCAGCTTCTTCCCCAGCGGATCATCCCACTTCTCCAGTTCGCTTTGCAATTGCAGCAGCCACGCCCATCCATAGGTACGCTCGAAACCCTTGTTATCCTTCATGGCAAATATCTTCATCTCTCCCTGGATGTTCTCCGCCGACAGGTTCTCCTCCAGCTTTTGCCGGATCTCCCCCGCCCGCGGCATGCCGGGGAAAAGCTTCAACAGACGCACCAGCATCCAATGCCCATGTACGCTGGAATGCCAGTCAAAACATCCATAAAATGAGGGATGATACAACCGCGGCTTCTCCGCCAGACTGCTGTCCGAAAAGGTGACCCCCGTCTTGTAAGGGTACTCCCGCTGCATACACCCCAAAGGCAGGTTGGCAAAATGGACGGCCCCCTCCATCGTCAATTGATATTTACCGTCTTTCAGCTCGAATTGAGGAGAGGTCTGCGCAGGTAGGTTCATCGCATACAGTAGCGCGATGAGAGAAAAAAGTTTGCTCATGGACATTAAATTACGGCATTTTTGGCTAATCCCCCATGCCGTCGTATCTGTTCAGACCATCCCGGGCGAAGCTAATACTGTCCCACAAAGTCGAAGAGCGACACTTCATTGCCCAGCGACAGCTTTTTTCGCAGTCGGTACCGGCTGCTCTCCACCCCGCGGATGGACAGGTTCAACAGGTCCGCAATAGCCTTGGTGGATAGATTGAGCCGCAGATAGGCGCAAAGCTTCAGGTCTGCCGCCGTCAATCCGGGATAATTCTCCTTCAGTTTCCGCAGGAAGTCGTTATTGGACTTGTCGAAATATTCAGAAAATTGCTCCCAGTCGTCGATCGTATCCAGCTGCTCGTTGATGATCTTGATGATCCTCCGGATATTCCTCGTCCTCCGGTCCGGCTCTATCTCCTCCTGCACTTTTAAGATCTCATCCTTGATCTTGTTCAACAGCTCCCGTTTTTGCAAAAGGTTCATCGTATTGGAAGCCAGTACCGCATTGTTATGCTCCACCTCCGCCTCTAATTTTATATTCTTCAGCCGGATGATCTCCTTTTCATTTTTTTCGATCTCCAGCTGATGCTGATATTGCAGCCCGCGCTGCTCTTCGTCGAACTTCTCCCGCTGTTTTCTCAAACGATTCGCATGCTGGATAAGATACCTCCGCTGCTGGCTTTTATAAAATAGATAGAGGGCAAGGACTATCAGCCCAGCATAAAGAAAATATGCCACATACGTCCTGTACCACGGTGGAGAGATGGAAAAGACGACCTGGCTCACGGAAGACTGATGCCCCGTGCTGTTTCGGGCCCTCACCTCAAATACATAATCCCCTGCCGGCAGGTTGGTATACGACCGTTCCGTTCTCTTCGACCAGGGCGACCATTCCTTCTCATACCCCTTCAGACGGCTGCTGTACTCTACCGCCCCCGCAAAATACGGGGAAGAAAATTCGAAATGCATCGAGTTCCATGCATAGCTTATATTCTTCGAAAGCTCATACCGGTCACTGGCAGCGGCATCCCCCCTCAAATACCCCCCGAAAAGCACACTGTCCCGCTCATGCTGCGCCATCACAGTCCTCAGCAGCACCTTCAGACGATGGTCGACCGTCTTATACTTCTCATAGTTGATATGATAAAAACCTATCTCCCCCGAGATAAGCACATTGTTCTTATTGATAGGATAGATATACTCGTCGTCATTCCCGATGACGCTGTTGTTGAGCTCGGAAAAACGTATCACGACAGGCTTATCCGGCTGCGACATATCTATGACACCCGGCTTTTTATCCCCAATGAACCATATATTGCCACGCGTATCTTCCCGCAGATAGGAGATAAAGCCGTCCCCGAATATTTTCTTGAACCAGGCAGACTCCTTAAAATCATCCAACACCCTGTCATACTCGAATATACCCTTTCTCGTCACCAGCAGCATCTTGCCCTGTATCTTGAAAAGGTGGTTATGCCCCGTCAGAAGATGATGAATATCATTATAAGGCCTGCTGACAGGGATGCCGTCCTTGTTGAAATTGATCCTGTACAGCCCCTGATACGCATGCGCCACCCAGATATCATCGCCCATTACCACCATGTTCTTGGCGCTCTCAAAAAAAGTATGGATATGCGGGTTGTCAAATTGGCCGTTGGAATAATTATAGACATTGACCCCGTTGTACGTGCCGCCGATCACCCGGGGACAGGGCTTCTCGGCCGTCAATGGCTGAAAGGACCAAAAGCCGGTAGAACTATCCAGGGGAATACAGTTGTCATCCCGGATAAGATAGGCGCCGTCGCTGCGCCCCATCAGCAGCTGATCGTTGACCACCGACAAACCCCATACAAGCCCGTTGCTGTTCTTTACAAGACTAAAATCCTTTTGCATGCCGCCCAGGTCTTCATTAGGTCCTGCAGGCACACTATAAAGACCCAGACCGGTGCCGATATATAAATGATCCTTATAAAGGGCAGCGGAATACCCCGGGCTCTTGTTGTCATGGTTGGGGGTGATATGATTGATAGGGCTGTTAAAGATCACCATGTCGATGCCATTGTTCAATCCCAGCCAGATATTCTCTTCATTGTCCACAAATACCGTGTTCACCGTGTTCGATTGAAGCCCTTCCTGTTTGGTAGCATGCTGGATGATCGCACCACTGCTGTCGATGACATAATACCCGCCCAGCCGGGTGGCGACAACAAGCTGTGTCGCATCGACGGTGCACGCAGCTTGTGTAAGGTCCGCAGTGACCTTCGCGAGCGACGGACTCTCAAAGGGGACGATCTTTCCCTCATCAAGAACAAAATAGCCGGACTTCAACGTACAGATCAGCAGCTTGTGTACGCCAAGATCCGTGACAGCCCGAACACCTACCCTGTCTTTTGAAAAATCATACGCACCACCCAAAGGCTGCCACTGCCCCTGTCTGAATACCACCAGCCCATTTTCGTATTGCTGGGCTATCAATAGTCCTCTCGCAACACCCAAAAAAGCCCAGTTGATGCTCTTAAAAGGTATCACCCGGCCATCATGCCACTGAAATATCCGTTTGTTCGATTGGAAAAAAACATCGCCTTTATAAGACAGCACCCGCCATACATCGCTAAAGTCCGTCTCGCCGGGCGGAATAAGCCCCTTTAGGCTCCGGTAGGACAATACACCATGCTCGTCAAAGGAAAAATAACCTATGTCCTGTTGTCCGCCGATAAAGATCTTATCGCCTGCGACGGCGAGACTTCGGACAATGCTCTTATTCGGTAAAGGATAGGTCTTCCAGTAGGTGCCATCGAAGACCAGCAGACCATCGTCATTGGCAAAATACAACAGACCCCGTTTGTCCTGCGCAATGGCCCGGTTCTGGTTGCCGGATTCATAAGCGCGTTTGGAATAATTTATGATCTCCGGTATCAGTATGCCATTTTGCGGCAGCACATGTGTAGTAGCTAATACGACAAGTATCGTTGCCAAAAAAAATCCCTTCATGCCAGGTCACAAGTTAGTTTGTTGCTTTGTATATCGCGATCTTATGCGTTCTCAAAAGATAGGGAATATTTTTAAATTCCGCACCATTTGAGTCAACCCGCCCCTCGGTCCATCCTGTAGAATATATGGTTTTTGATGTTTGCAATGGCATGTGACAGTCTATACAGCTGGGCCCCACCAGGTTGAAATCCCGTTTCTTCTGCTCATTGTCCTTTATGATACCAGCCGCATGAGCAGATTTCCGATGACAATCCATACATTTCGAAATGAACACGGCCATCTTGTTTTCTTCCGGCTCGTGCCGGCTGTGACAGGTGGTGCAGGTCATGCTGCTGCCCTTAAAACACATACTGGCCCTTAACAATTGCAATTGCTTCCCATGCACATCGGGTTCTCCATTGTTTGCCCCGTATCCCGGCATATAATAATGCGAAAGCGTATCGCCGGGTGCAAAAGCAAAAAGACTCCGCTCCGGGCTCTGATCATTCCCCGAGTGGCACATCGCGCAAACATCCATCTGCTGTTGTCTTGTCAGAGCGCTTATCCGTGTCATATATTTAGCCGTCTTCTCCTCCGGATGCTCCATTTGAAATTGCACATGGTCCAGTGCCGGCCCATGACACCGTTCACAATCTATTCCAAAGACAATGGAATTCCTATCCAGGTTTTCACTTACGGACAAAGGCCCCGATTGCACCATCTCCCGGTTCACATACGAAGCATGACATTCAAAACAACGGCTCGTAATAACTCTTTCATAATTCGCATGCCCCGCCGGAAATCCCGGACTGTTGGCCCAAACACCAGATCCGGCAAACCACGTCAGCGGCAGCTCGTACAGTCGACTTTCCTTCCACGACCCATAGGTCTGCGCCTTCTCCCCCGAGCCAAAGGCGATATCGAACTTCCCACTCCGCTCCTTCTGCCCATTGACAAAATGCGACTGAAAAAGAAGATAACTATCTTTCTCCATACGGATATAGCTGCTGTCACCATAATAATACCGGTCCTTGGAAATGGCCTTCATCCGGTCTGCATCCACCGGCGCAGATGTCCTAAAATGATCATTCAACGCATAGTGGCTGCAAATATCCTTATGACAGTTCGCACACACAGCCGCCCCCGCATACTGATCCCCCCGGGGATCATTACCCGTAAAAGACTTGCCATGCATACAACGTGAAAATAAGCCTGTCAACATAGTCAACAGGCTTATTACAATAGCTAATCTTTGGTTCTTCATTTCGTTCCACCCCACTCCTTGGTCTGCTCGAGCTTGGTATTGTTAAGTTCCGATTGCGGTATGGGGAATATTTCATTCTTGCCCGCCACAAATCCCTTGGAAGCAAGTACCGTGGCAGCCTTACCCCAGCGTACGAGATCAGGCCAGCGAAGCCCTTCACCAGCAAATTCCAGTCTTCTTTCTTTTTCGAGATTGTCCTGGGTCAAGTCGATAGGCGCCAGACCTACCCTCGCCCGCACCGCATTGAATAGCTGATACCCCCTGCTGCCGGCAGTCACATCCGCACCCGCATTCATCAACGCTTCCGCTTCCATCAGATAGGTGTCGGCCAGACGGATCTCGTATTCGTCCTGGCCGAAGTTTAACTCTGGCGTATTGGCAGCCTTGTCCGCCACATGGCCGATAAATTTGCCCAGGAAATACCCCGTATTGTTATACCCGGCCGTATAGCTGGCCGCACCGGCAGTTTTCAGGCTGTCCAGGTTCGCAACGGTAGCCGAAAATCTGGGGTCGCCATACATCACATTCTGCGCAAAGTCTTTGGTGAACACCAAAAAGCTATAGCCGGAGAAATAATCCGGTGCGGCAGTTTTCAGCTGTGAGTAACCACGGGGCCCCGTAGTGATACACACCAGGTTCCCTTCGCTGGCGCCGGCATCGGACCACCCGCCGTTGGACAGCGCACTATGGACGAATTCGACGACACTCTCGGAATTAAACTTGTTTTTAGACAGCCATAAGTCTCCATAATTTGGCAAAAGCGAATAGCCATACATGGAAGGCGTCGCCCCGGGATTGTCGCCGTTCACATCATGAAGCATATCGGCAGCCGCCTGCCATTTCTTCTCATATAAAAGGACCTTGCCGAGCATGGCCTTGGCGCCCCCCTGTGTCAACCTGCCGCCTTCCGTCGTGATATTCACCGTCTTGGGCAGCACCGGAATGGCGTCATTGAGATCTTTTTCCACATACGCATAGATATCCGCAGGCGCCACCTGTGTCACATTGTAAAGACTGTCTATCGGCAGGATCCCCGTGATCAGCGGAATTGCCTTAAAAAAGGTGACCAGGTCGAAGTAGAACGCCCCGCGCATGGCCTTCACTTCCGCGATATACCGGGCTTTCGTAGCTGCATCGAGACCACATCCGTCGATCTTTGACAACAGTACGTTGGCGCGATAGATGCCGGAATAACCCCGGCTCCACAGATATCCTTCCGGACCCGACGTCGAACTCAACTGATACGTCTGCGTGACCTGCAGGTCATTGATATCTGTTGCGCTGCCCCCGCCGGCCAGCTGATCGTCACCGGCAACGTCCATGATCGAAAGCTTATCATAAAGACCTCCGGTCTGAAATCCAAATCGGTCATACACCGATACAAGCGCCGCAAAGGCATCCGCCGGGGTCTTGTAATACGTGTCGGTGGTGAACCGGCCCTGCGTATTGACGTTCAGCTCTTTTTTACATGCACCCATCAGCTGTGTCCCAAGGACCAAAGCCGCGGGATAAAGAAAACTGTTTTTTATTTTATTCAATTTCATATTGCAAAGATTTGTCTGATAAATAATTAAAATCCAAGGCTCAATCCAACCAGGAAACTGCGTGCAGGCACATACAATCCTTTGTCGATCCCGAATTGAGCGCCGCCGCCTGCATCAGGGCTTACGCCGATCTCAGGATCATACCCGGAATATTTGGTGACAGTGAACAGGTTCTCGCTGAGTACATACACGCGGAGCCGCTGACATCCCCATTTGGTGAGCATGGATTTTGGAAGGTTATATCCTAACTGAAGCGTCCTTAACTTAAAATAATTGCCGCTTTCGAGATAAAGGCTTGTAAATCTGGAGTAGCTTTTACCGGGGTCGGCCAGCGCTATCCTGGGCAGGCTGGCGCCGGTGTTCGTAGGCGTCCAGGCATCGAGATATTTGGTCAGGTAGTTCGCAGTGTTGATATCCAGCCTTCTCAGACCCTGGAAGATCTGGTTGCCACCCGAACCACTGCCAAAGGCGACAAAGTCGAAGTTCTTATACGACAGGTTGATCGTAATGCCATAGCTCATGGTAGGGTTGGGATTACCGAGATAAGTCCGGTCATTGGCATCGATAGAATTATCATTTTGCAGATTGGCGATCTTCAGGTCTCCGGGTTTTGCCGTGGGCTGCAGCTTGGTGACCTTATCGACACCGACATAGTTGTCGATATCAGCCTGGGTTTGGAATATACCCAAAGACTGATACCCGAAGAAGCGTTGATAAGGCTCGTTGATGGCCGTACGGGTGATATTACCCATAGTTTGGAACGTAGCGCTATTGTCTTCAAAATAGGTCGTACCCGGCAGCATCTTGGTCACTTTGTTCTGATAGAAAGAGATATTTCCATTCACACCCAGGGTCAGTTCACCCAGTTTCTTTCTATAGCCCAGCTCAAACTCTATACCCTTGTTCTCGATGTCGTCGAAGTTCTGCGCGAAGCTGCCATAACCTGCATAGCTGGGTATCTGCGGAGTTTGCAGAATGCCCGTGGTCTTCTTTTTATAAACATCGACAGTCAACGTCAGCGCCTTCAACAGGACGGCGTCAAAGCCGAAGTCTAACTGACTGGTCTGCTCCCATTTGAGATTGGGGTTGGCCGGCGCATTCGGGCTATAGCCGATATTGACCGTGCCGGCGGTGCCGAAGGAATAATTACGCTGACCACCCGCGCCCACCGTCGGAACGAATGCAAAGTCGCCGATACCGTCATTACCCGTAACACCATAACTGGCGCGGATCTTCAGGTTGTTGACCACATTGTTTTGCGGGAAAAAAGACTCCAGGGTAGGGACCCAGCCGACACTCACGGACGGGAAATAACCAAACTTGTTGTTCGTCCCAAATCTGGAAGAGCCATCCCTTCTGATCAGCGCGGTCAACAGATATTTTTCATCATAGTTGTACTGCAGCCGCGAGAACAGCGAGTTGATCCGGTGATCCGTACCGTCTGAACCGCTGCTGTTCTGCCTGTCGGCCGGCAATGAATTATAGATAAAAGAAGCCTGGTCAAAAGTTTTTGCCGGGATATTATTATAAGAGATGGTAGCGCCCCTGGCATTACCATCCTTGTACTCTCCCCAGCCGCCGAGCAACGTAACATTATGCCGGTTAAAGACGCGGTTGTACGAGATGGTATTTTCAACGTTCCAGTTGATCACCCATGTCTCATTGCGGGTGAGATTGGATTGATTGATAGTAGTGGATGTGTTATAAAACGCGATGGGAGTAAAAGACTCAGATCCATAAAAAGCCATCTTCGTACCCAGCGAGGAATGGATGACCAGCCCTTTTATGGGGGAGAGATCTACATAGGCGTTGCCGACGATGTTGTTGTCCCAGGAATAATTACCCAAATGATTCTGGATATACGCCAGCGGGTTTTTCATTTCCTGTCCTACATAGGGAGAGATGCCATAAAATTTACCACCGGGAGTACGCGTAGCGGCGGCTATCTGGGCCGCGGTCTGCGGTAGAAAGATACTCTGCGATGCCGAGTCCGTAACTACCCCCGGTGTGACGGGATCCAGGTTGATCGCCGAGCTCACCACACCGCCAAATTCGCGGTTGACATCTCCGACGCCATTGGTCTTGCCATGCTCATAACCCAGGTTCTCACCAAAGCTGATCCATTTGGCCGGTTTGAAATTGGTATTGATCCGGTAGTTCAATCGTTTGTACCGGGAGATGGACGTTGCCACCACACCCTGGAAATCCGTATAGCCAAAGGAAGTGAACCACGTGGCTTTGTCGTTGCCTCCGCTGATGCTGAGCTCATGATTTGTTTTTGGCGCCGAGTAGTTAAAGATGTCTTTCTGCCAGTCGGTGCCTTTGCCCAGCGAGGTCGGGTCATTAAACACAAGGGCGCTGCCTACCGCGGCGTTGGCATTGTTCCTCGTCGTGGCGTATTGCTCGGCATTCATCACGCTGAGCTTCTTGGAAGGGGACTGCGTGCCATAATATCCATTGTAGTTGATACGGAGTGCCCCGGCCTTTCCTTTTTTGGTAGTAATGAGGATAACACCCGCGGCCGCACGGGTACCATAGATGGCGGCGGATGCGCCGTCTTTCAGCACCTCGATACTTTCGATGTCGTCATCATTGAGATAGCCGATGCCGCCGGCGTCGACGATGACCCCGTCGATGACCCAAAGAGGGTCATTCTTGCCGTTGCCAAAGGAGGTAAAGCCCCGCAACCTTACGGTAGAAGAAGAACCAGGCTGACCCGAAACTGCAGAGATCGTCAGACCCGATGTACGGCCTTGCAAGGCCTGTTCCAGCCGTATGACAGGCTGGCCCTCCAGATCGGAAGCCCTGACACTGGAGATGGCGCCCGTGACGACGCTCTTTCTTTGCGTACCATACCCCACCACCACTACTTCATCCATCTTGGAAGAAGCCGTTTGATCGAGGGCAACAGAAATAGTACCGGACGCCGGGATCCCGATCTCCTGGCTGGCCATACCCACATAAGAAATGACCAGCATCCTGGCTGTGGACGGAACACTGATCGTGAATTTGCCATCATTGTCGGTGGAAGCCGCCACCCGGGTACCCTTAACCGAGACAGTGGCGCCTACCAGCGGCTGACCCGTAGTCTTCGATTGTACCACACCGGTGACAGTCCGGTTTTGGGCATGTGCAGTGAAAAAAAGCAGTAGGAAAAATAATAATACACGAATGCGTAGCAGGAATTTTCGCTTCATACAACAAGCATTTAGTTCGGTTAGGTTAAAATTTTGGAACCTGATTAACACCGCCAAAGTATCGTTGGAAGCGCCCTTTCTCCAAAAGAAGAGCTACTGCATCACTACGCCATGTTAAAAATTGTTAATAATATTTAATTTATTTCCTCTGCGTAATTATCTAATTAAATATTAATTACACGAACGCAAACGTTGTAGTTGGCTCATATATGAATAAATCCGCCTTTTTTTCGTTCCTTGCAGATATTGATCATCTATATAACTCCTAAACACATGCGCCCCATTAGACCCCTCCTCCTTTTTGCCCTTTCTCTATGCTATTTTGCCCCAAACATCCTTGCCCAGGACACCACCTGGTATGACATGGGATGGAAGGAAATCACTTCCCGCCCCGGTGCCGGATATTATAGGACCAAGGCAAAAACAGATGCCGGATGGCAGGTCACCGACCATTATTTATCCGGTAAACCCCAGATGACAGGTCTCTATGTCGACGACTCCCAGCACATCCGTAAGGGCGAGTTTAAATGGTACTCGAAGGAAGGCAAGGTCAACCATACCTGTAATTTTGTAAATAATAAGGAAGAAGGGACCGAGACCTTTTATGATGACGATGGCTCCGTCGAGATCACAGGCACCTACAAACAGGGCCAAAAGGACGGTCAGTGGATGGCCTATTATCCCGGTGGTAAACTATCAGCAAAGGCCATTTATACGAATGACAAACAGACATCCGCCGAATTCTTCCTCGAGGATGGCCGGCCCAACAAGACGGCAACGGTCTTTATGAAGAACGCCGAATTCCCCGGAGGCGCCCCCGGCTTCCTGCGATTCCTGAACGAGAATTTGAAATACCCCAAGTCCGCCATCAAAAAAGACATCCAGGGTACGGTCATTGTCCTCTTTATGGTCACAAAGGACGGAAAAGTCACCGATCTGGAAGTGGTACAGTCCGTGGATAAGAGGCTGGATGAAGAAGCCATACGCGTCATCCGAAAGGCGCCCCGATGGGAGCCCGCAATACAGGGAGGCATTCCCGTGGACAGCTATTGCAAACAACCCATCGTCTACAGGCTGGAGGACTAGCCCCATAGCCTATGCAAAAAAAGGGACTTCGCCCACCAGGAGGCGTAGTCCCATGCTATAATAAAAATCCGAGAGTACGTTACTGCCCGTGCCGGGGGTAAAAAATGGCAAATGATAACAATGCCAGGTAAGGCAGAAAAAGGACAGCCAGGCTCACGACCAGATGCCATCTGCTTTTCGGGTTCCCGGTAGACAGCTCCTCATATTTCCCAAATATCTTCAGGTCCCTATCCCTAATAATAAAGATGTAATGGAACAAGAAGGCAGTAAGGACATAAAGTGAGCCGGCAAACAGGGCGGACTGACCCTTTGATTCAAACCGGGCATGTTTTACAAAGTGCAGATACAGCGACTCTAACAATAAGAGCCATCCCCCTGAGCCAAGGGAAAACAAATACATTGCCTGCATACGAGGATTAAAGCTGGGCCGGTACTGGCTTACTTTGTAGAAGTAGTTGTAGATATTAAAATACAGATAATCTACGTGTTTCATAGTTTTCAAATTAGGGTACTGGGTATGGATTATATGAGCCTCTGGCGCCTCGCCTCGGGCCCTACGTTTTCGGTACTCTAATATAAACGTTTTTTGGGAAATTATAGTACAAAATAATGCCCATTAAGACCTTAACTAATTGATTTACAATACAGGAAAAAATAGGTATTTCCGAATTCAGGGTAAACCACTAAGGGCGCCTCCATAGCCCCGTCCTACCTCGTAAATGCGTGTCAAATCCCGTATAATAATATGTCCTTTCCCCCCTAAAATTTCTACTTAATAGATCATATCCACCGTCCCGCTCAATAGCCTGTTTTTTACCTCCGGATCTGAAAATACCACCGTCCAGATATAGACCCCCGGTGGCTGACGGCGACCCCGAAAATACCCATCCCACCCTTTGCCGATATCGCCAGACTCAAATACCTTTTGCCCCCACCGGTTATAAATGACCATCCTGAACTGCGTCACATGATCGCCCGTGGCCCTGAAGACATCATTATGCCCATCCCCATTGGGCGTAAACGCCGTTGGCACATGCAGGGTACAAAAACCCTGCTCCACCCTCACCGTATCCACCCCCATCCCACAGCTATTGGTAAGATGAAGTATATACGCCCCCGGCCCCGTCGCAATAAAGGTCTCCCCGGACGAACCATCCTGCCATTCATAGCTCAGCCCCCCGGTATCCGTCACTATATGCGGCATCAGCAGGATCTTCTCATTCCCACAAATAAATTGATCAGGCCCCAACGTGAAAGCAGGCAGCTTCTTATAATCCACCAGTATCGTATCAGACGCCACACAACCCTGTTCAGTCACCGTAACAAAATATTTTCCGGCCTCATGTACGACATAGACGCCCCCACCACTATTATCCTGCCATTGCACCTGCGCCCCATTTCCATCCGGCGCCCGCAGCACCAGGCTTTCCTTCTCACACAGCAGGGTGTCATTACCCAACTCGACATCCGCTGTAGTCAGCGCCCGCACCGTCTTTGTCTTTGTCACACTCCCTCCCGTATAGTTGACAGTAAGACTCACCACATAGTCACCCGCCCGGGTATAGACATGCACCGGAGCCATCACCGCGGAAACATTACCAGCGCCGCTGGCCGGGTCGCCAAAATTCCAGGAGAGGGAACCCACTCCTATAGGACCCGCATATTCCATCCCCAACGACAACCCCTTACATTCCCCCGATACCACAAAGTCGACCAGCGCCGGGTCGACAGGACATCCCGTAGCAGGCGCGGGAGACGTATAGTTGCTGATAAAATTAGGCAGCCCCAGCATCGTAGGCCTCCCCCGCAGATACAGGTAATCCCGCTGCGGCATGCTGGCCAGCCCTTTCAGGTTGGGCTGACGGATAACATCGAGACTGTCCAGCGAATAGATAGAGCCGGGATCCACCTGGTAAGGATGATCCTGGTTCCAGCGGCTGACATAGATCCGCTGATCAGGCGCCAGCCTGATCTGCCCGATATAGCCAAAGCTGTTGGGACTGCCATGTCTGAAATCCACACTGTCGATATTCACACGCGAAGCCGTAAGATTGGCGGCCATAAGATCATATTGAGAAAGATAGTTAAACCCCGCATTGGCTACAGACGTCGTATAGAGCTTGGTATTGTCGGGGGAGATAGCATTCGAATAGACCTCTTCGCCCCCCGCCCTGCCGATCGAACCCCTCAACCCCAACACCCCCGTAGTCGTATTGAAGTCGAAGACATAGGTATCCATCCCAAAGCTGGTGAACGCCATCAGCGTACCATCCTGCGAAAAACAAATAGTCCCCACCGTATTGTATATATGATTCGGCAGCCCGAACTCCGACACAACGGGCTTACCAAGCCCGTCTTTTGTCAGTGGATAGGCATAAAATCGCACCTTGCCCTCCACATTCTGTCTTCCCATAACCCAATAATCCACACCATTGCAATGCTGTGTCCCCGCCAGCTGCTCCGTCCCGGGTGCGAACAGCGGAATATTCTTCGTAGCGGTCATACCCCCCAACCCACCGGACAGGTTCATGTCGATAATGGTATAAAACATCCCCGTACTTCCGGCAGAGCCCCCGATGGTGGTAAAAAGATAATAGAGATGATCGCTCCCCGGCAGCGGCACGATAAGAGACGACTGCGTAGAGCTGGGGTCGCCCGACAGATCGCCACCCGCCATGACGGCGTGGTTCCTGTTCCACACCTTCTGCCCATTACTATAGATAAGAAGATGACCCGAAAGGTCCGAGATGACAGCACATCCTTCGAGAGAGTTCATCTGGCTTCCCGGGTCCGCAACCGCCGCCCCCGAACTAAAGTCGATACCCGCCCCCGCGCCGAAATACCAATGCGCCGCACGCGGGGATTGCCCCGGACACAGCTGGTACAACAGCAGCAGTATTGGTAACCATACCCACTTCATAACCTCATTTTATCCGGTTGAACCCCGTCGCATCCTCATAGTCCCTGTTCACGTCGACAATGGTATCCTTATCATGCATATTTTTTAGATCGACCTTTGAAAGTACGTGCGCCCGTTCGGTATCGAAATAATCCGTCGCATCAAAGCCCGAGACCATACGATGATACCCTTCCGTATTCTCGATAAGGACTACCGAGTCCTTATCCACCTGCATCACCCGGAGAAAAGAATACATCCCCGCATAAGGTGAATCCAGCTTCATCTCATACACATCCCCTATCTTGGGCTGCGTGATATATGTTTTGCTTTGATATGAATTCCAGGATATGCCGCCGACCAATGCCAGAATAGCCAGCACCCCCACGGTCATCCCGCTATATAAATAAAAAGGGGTCCGGGTCTTTGACTCGTATTCTTTGGTCAGCGAGTCGCTGCGGACGAACTGGCTGCAGCTATGACAATAAATCTTTGACGTTTTTGCACCAGCAGGCGCGATGGGGACAAACCAGATATGCATATAATCCCTGGATACTACCAGGGTCAGGTCGAAGTCTTTGCAGTTATTGCAGGGAACATCGTGAATTTCATAAACCTTTAAACGGACAGTGCGTGTACCTCTGAGAAAAAGCATGGTCGGAGTATTAAGAGTACTCCCAAGTTCGGCATTTTTCCCGTATCAACAATTCCCGATGATCTCCATCGTATGGTACACCTGCGTATGGAGGTCCTTTACCCGCAGCATCCGGTGCTCATCATTTATGACGGCCTCGATATGAATACATTGATTTTCCGTACTGTTGACGGCGCTGTTCACCAGACCCGACAACACATAGGCTACCATATGCTGGTCCACCTCCATGGAGAGGTCCCTGGGAATATCGTTTAGTAAAATGTTGTTACGTTTGACGGCTAAGGGCTGCAGACTCGTGATCAGCTGACTGACAATGTCATGAAGCGAAACTTTGGGTTCGGCTTGGGTAGGGGTTTGTACTGTTCCTTCAAGATTCATACATCTGAGTTTTTAGATGAACAACTCTGGCTTTTAATAAATAGCAACTTTAGCAACAGCAAAGGGCATGGCGGCTACGCGTCATAAAGGAAAGTAATCTTAAAAAAAAAGGAGCAGTATAGAAATACACTCCCGTCTTTAAATCCAATATCCTATGAAAAACCGATTAGGTAAATCCAATTGGCATACCAATATCATAACTGCCTGACTAACACCAAATTAAAAGCACCGCCCACCCCGTCATTTGTCCAGAAATGGGAAAATTTTTTGCAAAAAGGGAAAGACCTCCCGAAGGACATATATTAGCTCCATGAAACAGCGCCGCCTCCTTCCTTTCCTGACCATCGCCCTCCTGTCCGCCTCATGCCATTTTTCCGCCAACTCCATCGATCACGTTTGGTTCTATACCTACAGCGAAAGCCCGCAGCGCGACCTCACCCCCTCCAGTTTCCTGGAATGCCAAAAAGATGGCTCCTACACCCGCGATTTCGGTCAATTTGACTACGGCACCTGGCGGCTGGAGGACCACAAGCTCTACCTGACGGATCACCAGCGCCATACCTCCATTTATCCCATAGATATGTCCAAACCAAAAGAAATGCAGCTGACCCTCCGGGAAGGATCCGTCGCCAGCTTTGAAAGACAACCCCTCCCCGATCAAAAGAATAACAAAGACCCCTTCTCCCTCGAAAACAACCGCTGGCGCATCCCCGCCGACCATAAGGAGTCCGACCCGGAGATCCGCGCACGCCTGTACAACCACTGCCGGTTTTGGGAAACCTATTTTACCTGGGCCTTGGACAATGAAGTGTCGTCCATCGATGTTCGCAGCACACCCACCTGCATAAAGATCTACGGCAATGGATTTACCCTAAAGCCATTAAATGAGCTGCCCGCCGCCTGGAAAACTTGTTTTTTCGACCGGGAGGATTGCCAAAAGGCCAACGCGATCATTGAAGAGATCTTTAACACCCGCAACATCGCCTGGGCGCATACAGATAATAAATACAAACTCTTTATCGGAGCCTTTCAACAAATGGAGACTTTTCTGAAATGACGGGACGGACAAAAGCATGCTCCCGCATCCGGGTCCGGGAGAAATACAACCCGCAATCCTTTATGTATTTATAGAACTCGTAGTCGTTCTCACAGTGAAGAATAAACTCATACGTAGGCCGGTAGATACGCATAAACGTATCCAGCTCCGGACGTTGCAATCCCGTGATCTTCCTTACCAGGTTCCTGTTAAATCTATAGTCCACATATTTATCCTGCTCTTCCTCTATCAGACGGCGCTGCAACGCCAGCATCTGCCGGTTCTTCTTACCGCTGAGCAGCATGTCGAGACTGATGCCGCCATTGCCGGTAAAATAGTCAGGCTCATATTCAAAAACCTTTCGGTACTCCTCCCGGTTGGCCAGTGAGTCATATCGATGCACCTTGGGCCTTACCACCACCAGCGGGAGACTGTCCACCGTGACAGCAAGACTTATATCCATGGGGAATCCGGGCATTACCCCCTTGACAGGGAATTTAGCAGTATGCCTGCCCAGATAGGAGAAATAAATGGAATCCGTAACAGGCAGGTGGATGGTATACCGCCCCATCGAGTCCGTCATCGTGCCCTGACCCGATGTTCCCATCACACTGACACCCTGCATGGCAAAATACCGGCTCTTGTCATAAACAGTGCCCTTCACCTCTACCTGGCCAAAAACATGCTCACCAGCGCAGGCCAGCAGCACCATCGCGGTAACCAATACGTATCTGATAAAATGAGTATTTGTTTCACGGTAAAGATAACATTTACTCCTAAACCTGTACGATCTGTATATTGTTCCCGCAGGTGTCGTCAAATACCGCAATGGTCACGGGCCCCATCGGCGTCGGCTTCATGCTGAACACCACGCCTTTCTTCTCCAGCCGCCGGTATTCCTCTTCCACATCGTCCACATGGAATGCAGTATAAGGTATCCCCGCCTCGAACAATGCTTTTTGATACACCGCCGCAGGAGGGAACCCCATAGGCTCCAGGAGCAGCTCCACACCGGGCTCTTCTTTCGACACGACCGTAAGCCATTTGTGCTCGCCCATCGGCACCTCCGTCTTTTTTACAAACCCCAATACCTCCGTATAGAAACGGAGAGCCTTATCCTGGTCCTTGACAGGAACACTGGTCAGCTTGATCTTCATAATGCTTGTTTTTTATAAAGATGGCCAATTACCCTTAGACTCTCTTATCCGGAATTGCTCAAGTTGCCTGCCCGGGATGCTCGGGACGCCCGTCTGGAAAATTCCGCTGCCACCGGGCCGGTGAAGTGCCCGCCCATTCTTTATACAGCCGCGTAAAGGAAGGAATACTGTCAAACCCAACGGCATAACATACATCTTTTATCGCCACGCCGTTCCGCAAAAGCTCCTTCGCCCGCGCCAGCCTGACTTCCTTCAGATAGGCATAAGGCGTCGTGCCATAGTATTTTCTATACGTGCGGATAAAATGAAATTTGGATAGAAAAACCTCGCCCGCCATCTTGTCGAGACTCAGGGCCAGGTAATAATGACGGTCGATATACCTTTTAGCCTGTATGACCCTCGCAGTGATATCCTCGTTGGGATAAAGACGCCGGTGAAGGTCAAAAACGACATGTTGGTAATAGGTCATATTCTAAGATACAAAACCTACCCAAAAAAAATAACCAGGGACTCCTGGTTTCTCACGAAATGATAGTCGCCCCTGGTCAAAGAAAGATGGTCGAACTATAGGCTGTCGATCCATTTCTTCACTTCCTCTTTACTCTGGCCCGTCTTCTTCTGGATACGCCCATACAGCTCATCTTCCTTTCCTTCTTCGTACAATAAGTCGTCATCGGTGAGGTTGGCCCACTTTTGCTTGGCCTTACCCTTTACTTCATTCCAGTTACCTTTCATCTTCAGTTCATTGCTGCTATTGTTTGCATTTTTCATAACTGATCATTTTAGTTACACACTACTGCATCAATTCACTTGCCAGCCCCCGCCCCGCTGAAGCGGCCCGGCAACTGTGCAATTCTTTACACAATTAATTCAAATGCTGTTTCTTATATTCCTTTGGCGTAAGCCCCACCTCCTTCTTGAACAGACGGGAAAAATAGGGAAGGTTCTCAAATCCCAATGCATAAGCTATCTCCCCCACCGATTGATCCGCCCCCTTCAGAAGGTTCTTTGCCTCCGAGATAAGAAAGATATGGATAAGCTCGATAGCCGTCTTCCCCGTCTCCTCCTTTAACAGGTCGCTGAGATACCTCGGCGAGATATGCAGCCTGGCCGCTATCGATCCCACCGTAGGAAGCCCCTCGGTCTGCAGCAGTCCCGTGTCGAAATACAACGACAGGATCCCGCTGAACTTCGTCTCCATCCTGCCATTGCCCGTACTCCGGTGCATAAACTGCCGCTTGTAGTAGCGCTGTGCATATTTCAGCACACTGTCAAGATGCGACAAGATAATATCCCTGCTGTATTCATCCTCATTATTACCGACCTCCACGGCTATCTTATTATACAGCTCCCAAATGGTCTCCTCCTCCTTCGGAGAAAGATGCAGCGCCTCATTGGCGTCATATTCAAAATAACCATATTTCTTTATCTCCGCATGCAAAGGATGCCCATTCAGAAAATCCTCGTGAAAGAATATCAGGAACCCATCCTCCTCGAACTCCAGCCCCTTGAACTGCATCACCTGCCGGGGTTTTACAAAAGACATACAGCCATTGGCATGATCATACTTCGTCCTCCCATACAAGATCTCTCCCGCCCTCAGCTTCTTAAAACCTATCATGTAGAAGTCTGAAGTATACTCCGTCTCCAAAATAGAACAGGCATGATTACACCGGAAGACACTGATCAACGGATTTTCCGGTGGGGGAAACCCATTGGCCCGATGCATTTCGCTCAAACTCTTAAAATGGTTCATATATCAATTTATAACAATTTAGCTCCCCGCCCAAAGCTCATTTTCCATGCGCCTTGACCGCCACCTCGCTCCATTCCTCCCAGGTTGCCAGCCGGTCAGTATACACCTGCTTCGCCCAGGGCAACGCCACCTTACCCAAAAACAGCCGCAGCGGAGGTTGAGCGCTGTCCACCAGTTGCAGGATAGCACCCGTCGTCCCTTCGGGATTGCCGAATACATCGTCGTCCGCGATGCCCTCATTAAAGGCCTTTCTCACCGGTTCATATACCTCCATTGGTTCGGTATGCGCAGCAGATGCCCCACCCCAGTCCGTGGCAAAACCATTGGGTTCCACCAGCGTCACCTGGATACCAAAACCCTTGACCTCTGTGGCCAGTGTTTCACTCAACCCCTCGACGGCAAATTTGGAGGCATTGTAGATTCCCAGAACGGGCAACGTAGCTACCCCGAGTACGCTGGATAACTGGATGATATGCCCATGTCCCTGCGCACGCATGACAGGCAGGACAGCCTGGCTCACCCACAAGAGCCCAAAGAAGTTGGCTTCCATCTGATCGCGAGCCTGCTGCTCGGTAGTTTCTTCGATGGTCCCAAACAGACCATAACCGGCATTATTGATAAGAACATCGATCCGCCCAAAATGTTCCTTCGCCCGAGTGACGGCGGCAAAGACTCCTTGCCTGTCCGTAACATCCAATTGCATGGGCAACAACGCATCGCCATATCGCTTAACCAGTTCTTCCAGGCTGCTCAGATTCCTTACCGTTGCAACCACCTTGTCGCCTCTTTTCAGAAATGCCTCTGCCCACAACTTCCCAAACCCGCGGCTGGCTCCCGTGATAAAAATTACTTTTTCCATTATTAATTTTTTTGCTTGAATAATGGAACAAAGCTAGCGCCGCCAGGCAGGTCGGTGTTTATACAAAAGTCAGGAAGATTGACACAAATCGTCGGGCGTGCCCCGCGGGCTACCGCCCGCCGATGGCTTCTTTTAGTTGTCCGTATAAGGCCTCTTCTTCCGACGGTCGCTTCGCCAAAGTCTCCACCAGCTTCCCGTCCCTGCCAAAGATAAAATAACTTGGAAAGGATGGCTTTGCCGCACGGCTGGGTGACAACGCCCCCCACAGGACCTCAACCTCGGCGGAGTTCAGCCGCAGATGCTCCCCCGTCAGGGCATACAGACGCGCATAATCCCGCCATTTAAGATCATTTTCATCCGCATCCTCATCAAGGTAGACAAACACCACCTGCGACGTATCTACATGCTGCTTCAACGCAGCCACATATTGCATTTCCTTCAGACAGGGGCCGCACCACGTCCCCCAGATGTCGAGATACACGACCTTCCCCTTATACGGCGCGATCAGCTCACCCAAAGAATGCACATGCTCCCGAAAGATAATATGCTCATTGATTTTCCCCTTCGCCACCCTCGATTCCAGCCCCTCCATCGTTGCCCGCGCAGCGCTCATATGACTGCTTCGGGGAAAATAAAGCTCCAGGTCGCTAAACAGTCTTCTCGCATGCGCCAGCCATTCATCCTTTGCATAATGGTCCAGCCGGTTGACCAGATAAAGTTCCTGCACACCCGCAGCGTATAAATGCCTTGCATACAGCCACCCCAGGTAGTCATCCCCATATTGCCCTTCCAGCCGGCCAAGACTGTCCAGCGTGATCCCAAACACCTGCCCCACCCAGCGTTTCAGCTCCTCCGCATCGCGATGATGGGCTATTCCCCATAACATCGCAGCCCTGGTTTCCGAGAGCAGATATTCCATGGCCGCCGGACTGCCATCCAGATCCGCCACAGAAGGAACAAAAATACTGTCAGGAGAAAGGACCCGCACAGAGTCGAACTTCTTCAACGCCTGCCGGTAAAAGGCTTCCCCACGGGGCGTCTGCGCAAATACTACGGATGGCAAAAAGATACAAAGGATAAAAAGTTTCATGTGCCGGTATTTTTCACACAAGCTAATCCCGCATGCCCAAAGCACGCACAGTATGTGACGAACCCCAAAAAGTTTGTGATGGACCCGGTCCCCTAATACCACAGCTTCTCCGCCCCTTCCGCCGGCTTCCACGGCGACTTGGGTTCAAAATACTCCCACAACAGCGCTGACACCCGCCTCGCCAGCTGCCAGGCCTCATTCTCCGGCACCCACCGCTGATCCTTATTGTTCTTCGTAGCGATATAAAAGACATAGTCCCCATGCGGCGCATTCACCAGCACCACCTCGCTCCGGCTGTCATCCACCATCCCCTGCTTCGACGCCGCCTGCACATACGGCGGCAGACTGCTAAGCGCATATTCATCCCAGAACACATGCGTCATGATCCGGTACATGGTCTGGCTGGCGGCAGGACTGACGGCTTCTTCATTCCGGATCATCGTCACAAGACGCGCCATCTCCCGGGGCGTCGTCTGCCCCCATCCATATTCCTGACGGGCCTGCTCCCTCCCCGCCGTACGGGCATTCAGACGGGTATGCTCAAACCCATGCGCGGCCAGCCAGATATTTATCGCAGCGCCTCCCCCGGCCAGCCGCTCACACCACACCGCGGCGGCATTGTCGCTGTGCGTGATCATAAGGGTGATGGCCGTCTGCAGGTCGGTCGCCGATGAATCCCGGAAGAACTGCATAAGCCCCGATCCCTTCCGGGACATGGAGTCGCGGTATACCAGCGGTTGATGATACTTGTACTCACCCTGTTGGATCTTGTCAAAGATGCCCACAAGAATGGGGACCTTGATGATACTGGCCGTAGGGAACACCGTATCCGCATTAATAGCGGCCTCCTTGCCCGTACGCAAATTGCGGACATATACACCCGCAACGCCATGGAACGTGTCGGTCAACGCTCTAAGCTTTTCCTCCAGCTTCCTGTCTGGCCGGTATTGCGAAAAGACAGTCTCGGATACAAAGAATAATAATACGAAGACGACAATGGGGCGAAACATTCGTTGCATCCGTGAATTTAAGCCCGATTTGGTAAAATGCCTTGCAATTGCTGGGTTCTTTTATTATTTTCCCTTCAAATTCAATACCTATGACCCGCCTAACCTATGCATTCCTGCTCATCCCCATCCTCTGCCTCTGCTCCTGCTCCATGCCGGAGAAGCCGGTCACAAAAGAGGAGGCCATGAAGCTGGCCCGCCGAATTGAAAATTCCGCCGCTGCCCGCGACTATTCCGTCCTCAACAATATATTCGACGAGAAGGCGCTTTCCAGCCGCATCTCCGACGTAGGAGGCATCTTCATGAGCAAGCTCCTGATCAAAGGCGCCATCCAGGGCTTTCAGCAAGGCCAGTA
>Ga0105237_10000951_pt1 | contig 38923 bp, 24 predicted proteins | sample KBSC24metaG_FD_81520 | JGI IMG/M metagenome (GOLD analysis project Ga0105237, IMG submission 81520) | Corn rhizosphere microbial communities from Kellogg Biological Station, Michigan, USA - KBS C2-4 metaG | ecosystem: Host-associated > Plants > Roots > Rhizosphere > Soil | place: Michigan, USA...
CTGGACGATTTGTTCAAGAGCAAAAGCGAGGAATTATTACTATTATTCGATAAACTTTTGGCCGAAGTTGCCGATTGGCCGGATGTATTGGTAGGCACAACACCCAACTGCATTACCTTTGTTCACCGGCAAACCTTCTTTGTCATCCGCCCAATGCAAAAACAGCTGGATTTGAAATTTTATTCAGCGAAACCAATTGAGCTTCCGCAGATAAAAACCATTGCAGTGGCTGGCAGGTATCAGAATAGCATCAGGCTAAGTAATATTAATGAACTGAGGCCACAACTTTTTGGATGGATAAGGGATTCGTATGATTTGTTGTAGGATGCAATATATTTTAAAAATGGGCTATTATCACCAATCAAATTTATCAGAATAGTTGTAATCACTTCTAAAATCTCTCAGCTTTTCAAATTTCAGTGTCGCAATATTTAATTTCCAAACCGCTCCTTTTTCCGAGTAGGGGTCTATTAATAATTCCGCCTCATATGGCGCTGTTTGTCGGAATTGAATAATCCAACGCAGGTCATTATCTTCTATTGGTAAAATAGTTCCATCATTTCTCCAAACCACTGACGTGTCGCCTCCAACCAAACACCAATCGTTGCTATCACTTATTAACCCACATGACGGATCGCCATAAAAACTACCTAAATAGATTTCCTCATTGTCCTTTTTCGAAATAAGGTAAGCATATTCATATTCGTGGCCCAATACAAGTTCATTGGTTTTATATAATATCCGAAAGTTCGAATCTTTTAATCTCTTATTCATTATACCAATATCAACAAAAAAGGCACAGTCCTAAAACTATGCCTTCTTCTATGCAATAAGAACCTTTTAGCTTTTAACTAAAATTAGTACCTGTAATACTCCGGTTTAAACGGGCCTTCAACAGTTACGCCGATGTAATCAGCCTGGTCCTGGTCTAATACTTCCAGCTCAACGCCGATTTTTGCCAGGTGTAAGCGGGCAACTTTTTCGTCGAGGTGTTTTGGCAGGGTGTAAACTTTGTTTTCGTATTGTGCACCATTGTTCCAAAGCTCCAGCTGGGCTAAAGTCTGATTGGTGAATGAGTTACTCATTACAAAGCTCGGGTGGCCGGTTGCGCAACCCAGGTTTACCAAACGGCCTTCAGCCAAAATGATAAGGTCTTTTCCGTCGATGGTGTATTTATCCACCTGTGGTTTAATTTCGATTTTGGTATTGCCATAAGCGCCGTTTAACCAGGCCATGTCAATTTCATTATCAAAGTGACCGATGTTACAAACGATAGCTTTATCTTTCAATGCGCGGAAATGCTGCTCGCGAACAATATTCATATTACCGGTAGCAGTAACCACGATATCAGCCTCAGCGATAGCAGTGCCCAGCTTTTTAACTTCAAAGCCTTCCATAGCAGCCTGCAAAGCACAGATAGGGTCAATTTCAGTTACGATAACACGAACACCAGCATTACGCAATGAGTCGGCAGAGCCTTTACCCACATCACCATAGCCACAAACAACGGCCACTTTACCGGCCATCATCACATCGGTAGCACGGCGGATGGCGTCAACTAATGATTCGCGGCAGCCATATTTGTTATCGAATTTTGATTTGGTAACCGAATCGTTTACGTTGATAGCAGGCATTGGAAGCGTTCCGGCTTTCACGCGCTCGTATAAACGGTGAACACCTGTGGTAGTTTCTTCAGATAAACCTTTAATACCTTCAATCAGTTCAGGGAACCTGTCCAATACCATGTTGGTTAAATCGCCACCATCATCCAAAATCATGTTTAACGGCTTGCGGTCTTCACCAAAGAATAAAGTTTGCTCGATGCACCAGTCAAACTCTTCGGCGTTCATGCCTTTCCAGGCGTAAACAGAAGTGCCTGCAGCAGCAATAGCAGCAGCGGCATGGTCCTGGGTGGAGAATATATTACAAGACGACCAGGTAACTTCGGCGCCAAGCTCAATTAAAGTTTCAATTAAAACGGCAGTCTGGATGGTCATGTGCAAACAGCCGGCAATCCGTGCGCCTGCAAGCGCTTTCGACGGGCCGTATTCTTTACGCAGCGCCATTAGGCCCGGCATTTCGGCTTCTGCCAATTCTATTTCCTTGCGACCCCACTGAGCCAGCGAGATATCTTTTACTTTGAATTTTACAAATTCGGTCTCTACTGATGACATAGCTTTTCTTAGTTTTTTGCCAAAGGTACGGCATCAGTTTTTGAAAAAGAAATGAAGAGGGACTCGAGGGGCCGAAGTTGCCATAAGATAAGTGGAAAAAGAAACCCAAAATCAAGAGTCAAGAAAATCTTAGTTCTGGCTATGAACTATAAACCATTATCTATGAACTAGCCTATACTTCTATTACCTTCTGCTCCTTCTTCGGCAATTTATTAGCAGCAGCTAATTTATTATTCTGCGTCATCGAGAGGCTGCCGTTATACACAGCGCCATTCTCAACCTGCAGGGTTTGGGTGCGGATTTCACCGCTAACTTTGCCGCTGGCTTTTATTTCGAGAGAGTTTGTTTGGATGTTGCCATTTACTTCGCCATAAACCACCATTTCTTTGGTTATGATGTTACCTAATACCGAGCCTTTTTCGCCCAATATCAGTCCTTCATCAACCATAACATCACCGGTTATTTGTCCGTCTATACGGGCGTAGGCCGGGGCTTTCAGGTTGCCGTCGAAAATACAGCCTTCGCTTATCAGCGTAGATATGGATTGCAGGTCGAGGGTGACCTTTTCTTTCTTTGAAAATAAAGCCATGATTGTGCGGGTGTTAGTTATTAAGTGTTAAAAACTTAATAGGGTTTATTGCCTTGCCGTTCTGGCGTACCTCGTAATGTAAATGATTGCCGGTTGAGTGCCCGGTCGAGCCTATCTCGCCGATCTTCTGACCGACGGTTACTTCCTGCCCTACCTTAACGCTGATACGTGAAAGGTGGCCGTACAGTGTTTCAAAATTATTAGCGTGTGCAATACGTACACAATTGCCGTAACCACCGTAACGACCGGCAAATACGACCTTCCCGGTTGCAGTACATTTGGCATCGTCGCCGCGCTCGCCCTTGAAATCGATACCCGGGTGAAACTCCGCGCTGGCAGTATTAAAAGGGTCGCTGCGATAGCCGAAGTAAGATGTTAGCGAGCTTACGCGGGGATAACCCATCGGCGTAAAAGCAACGGTATGCACAAGGCGATTCAGGTATTCATCATACATCGAATATGTTTCTGAATCGGTAAGCTTTGGTGCATCCGCCTCATTGGCGCCACCTACAGCTTTGGTTGAAAAACCTTTCAGTCCGCGTTTTTTAAGATAGTTATTGATGGTTTGCAACTTTGTTTCTATCGATTGTATATAACCCTGTGCAGTGGATGCCTTTTTTGCCTCTATATCGGGAGGGGGAACCTGGCCTTTCAGTCTGGCCAGCTGAGCAACAAGCTTATTTCTTTCTTCCTGCTGCTGCTGATTTTGATGGCCGAGGTAGATTACCGCTAGTGTAAGTACCGTGATAACTGCCAGTACGCCAAGTAAATAATGCTTTAGTCTGTCGATGTGTTTTGTTTTAACCTGCAGCGTTTGTGAGCCTTCTTTGTTTTTGTTTACAATAATAACTGTACTTACGTCAGACGGTTTCAATTTCATCGTATTCATTAATTAGGGAATGCAAGGTAAGTAATAGGGGTTGTAAATCAAAATGATGTTTTTGTTAAGACCTGACCCTGAAATTATTAGTTTGCGTTCGAATGATTATGCCCTTTACTTACAGATTATATCATATTATTAACTCCGCTAACGTCAGTAAATTGTTATTATTAGGAATTTTAAGTGTTAACTGGTGGTGAATCGTTATTTTTGCAGGAAACAATAAAATAGACAAAATGTATCCGGAATATTTAGTAGCCCCAATGCGGGAAGAATTGACAAGGGTTGGGTTTGAGGAGCTTAAAGATGCAGATGCCGTTACTAAAGCTATTGAAAGCGAAGGTACTGTGTTTGTAATGGTAAACTCAGTTTGCGGCTGTGCCGCGGCCAACGCACGCCCTGCTGCACGCATGGCAGCACAAAGCGAAAAACACCCTGACAAGCTGGTAACAGTTTTTGCAGGTATGGAAACCGAAGCGGTTAATAAAGCACGCAATTATATGCTGCCTTATCCGCCGTCATCACCTGCTATGGCTTTATTTAAAGACGGCAAGCTGGTGCACATCATCGAGCGTCACCAGATAGAAGGTCGCCCTGCACAAATGATTGCCGATAACCTTATCGGTGCGTTTGAGCAATACTGCTAATGGAGCTGAAAGCGAAAAGACTAAAGCGAAAAGCCGGATAGAATAATTTCTTCCGGCTTCTTGCTTTTAAAGCTTTTTGCTTTGGTCTTTCAGCTTTTCGCTTCAAATCTATTTAAAGAAATAGCCCAGCGAAAAGCTTAGTCCCTTATTATGGATTGTCACCGAATTATCGTTCGATAGGTTGGCCAGGCCTAAGCCATAACCTGCACTCAGCGTGAAGCCGCCGTCGAATTTGTAGCCACCTAAGAAGTTGATGCCAAAATCGGGATTAGCTATATCGTCAGTACTGCTGCCAAAATGAACACTTTGGGTTTGCCCGGTCGCCTGTCCGTTGCCATCAACCAAAGGCGCGCTACCCGAAAGCCCGAGACCTACATAAGGACCACCGCCTAAAAAAACACTGCCTTTTCCGGCAGGGGCGTGGTATAAAAAGTTGACGGGTATTTCGAGGTAATTTAACGTAATTTTTGAAGCATTGGCGCCTGATGTGGTGCCGTCTGCTGTTACATCGCTCGAGCTGCCGCCTTTGGTAGTGTATAATATGCCGGGCTGTATAGAAAATGACTTACTGAATCCTAAATCAACCACGCCGCCGACGTGAAAACCCGTGAGGCTTTTGGACGATGCAGTGATATTTTGTATGGATGCCGAAATCTCCGAGAAATTGACACCGGCCTTAATAGCATAAGTTACTGTTTGGGCAAACGTGCTTGCCGCGCCAATAAGCGCAATTGATAGTAAAAATACTTTCTTCATGTATTTGAGTTTAGTTAATTGTTAAATAAAGATAATTAAAATTCAATAAAATAGCACAGCATACCGGTTACCTGCGCCCATACTGCATGTTGAACGGAATGTTTACCGGGCTTTTCTTGATGACATTTTTAGGTGGTAAATATTTGAATATCAACCGGCGACCGCCCTCTTTCTGGAAATATTCTATCCGTATCGGGTAAAAGCCTTTCTTTAATGGTGCTATGTACGACTGTTGTATGTCGTCGCCGTGCAGGCCGTCAAGGTCGATTATCAACTTATCGCCGAGATACATTTTTGAACCATCGTCTGACTGGAGCCCGAATATGTAATAACCTTCCTCCTTAACTTCAACTTGTCCGTCGATAACCACTGCGAAATTATTTTGCCGCGGCAGTTTATCGATATTGAATGTACTGTCTGCAATGCCCTCTTTTACCGGCTTTAGTGTTTTAAAATCAGGAAGCTTGTCCCATGCTCCTTCGTAGTAGGCGTAGTTAAAGCCGCCGGATTTATAGTTTTTTCTGAGGGGCGTGGTAGGCAGATATGAACCTACCTTAAATTCACCGCTAACGGATTTATCATATTTAGACCTATCGGTGAATAGTTTTAGCGTAACCTTTGCAGGCCCCGATATTTCTGTTTCGGTCCGTATGAGTGGAGATGACATTGATGGCTGCGAACCATCAACGGTATAACGCACCTTGCTGGTGTCCTCAAAGTACCATATCTTAATAGGCTTGTCTTTTAAAACCAAACCGTTTGACGGGTGAAACTCTAATACCTTCCCGCCATAGCCGTTATAGGCTAACCGTAAACCATCGTACATATTCTTTAGCCTCACGGTGCCGTGCGATTCATCAGGATAAGAATTCACCCTCCATATAAAACCGGCCGGAGCATCTTTCTTTAGCAGGCTATCCATGGGGTTTATGTTCATTTCCTTCATGCCCTGCCCTGCGCGACCACCTATGTAAAGCGTCTTTTCCTTATTGGCGAGTGATGGCAGTTTTTCCTTAACCTGTTTTAACATCACGCCATTGTCCCACCAGTAACTTGGGTCGCCGGCTATGTAGTTGTTAAAAAGTTGTGGTTCGTTCAACAATGCATAAGTAACAAACACGCCGCCGAATGAATGGCCGAAAAGCGTGTTATCGCCATCGGAGGGATAGGTTTTATTGATGTACGGTATCAGTTCATCTTTAAAAAACTTCAGGAACTTATCGGCCGAGCCGGATGTAGGGTTGCCGGAATTATGTGTGGGCAAAAAATCCTTATCGCGGTCGGTGTTCAATACGCCCACAATAATCATTGGCGGCATGGTGTGCTCATCCATAATAAAGTGCTGTATCTGCTGTCCTAATTTTATATTCCAATCATCAATTATGTATAACACATCGTATTTGGTTGCCATGCCGGGTTTATAATCATCGGGCAGTATCACCTGGAAAAAGCGTTTCTCATTTAAGATAGCCGAGTTGAGCGAGTCGCGCTTGCCGGGCAGGTCCTGGGCATTAACGAAGCACGGCAGCGCAAGTATAAATGCAAAAGCTATGGCTAAAAACAGGCGGGACTTGTTATTCATGATGATAAGCATTTGATTGAATGTAAGACTGTCTATCTATAAAAATAGTTACAGCGGTAGATGTTTTTATAAAAAAGCGGCTTGTGTCTTCACAAGCCGCAGGGTATGGTTTTTAACTAACCTCTGGTCTCTAAACTCTAATCACTCGGAACGCAAACTCTTTATCGGGTTCACTAAAGCCGCTTTTATAGCCTGGAAGCTTACGGTTGCCAACGCTATCAACACAATCAATCCGCCGGACAACCCGAATACCCACCACTGTATCCCTGTACGGTATTCGAAACCTTGCAGCCACTTGGTCATAGCGTACAAGGCTATAGGCGATGCGATTAACAAAGCGATGATCACCAGTACTAAAAACTCCGATGACAGTAAGGTAAACAGTGACATAATAGTAGCGCCCAACACCTTCCGTATACCTATCTCCTTAACACGTTGTTCTGCCGTAAACATGGCTAAACCCAGCAAGCCAAGGCAGGAAATGAATATAGCCAGGAACGAAAACGCATCCGAAAGCTTGCCTACTATCTGCTCGCTCTGGTATAATTTGGTATATTCTTCGTCGGCAAAGTAATAGGTGAACGGGAATGACGGATTCAGCTCTTTGCAGATTTTCTCCAAACCGGCCATTACCTCGCGGGTTTTGCCGGGCTGCGTACGCACCAGGAACCTGCCATAAATATCCGTTACGCCCGAGCGGATTATCAACGGCTCAATTAGTTGGTGCAGCGAGTTAAAATGAAAATCTTTCACCACGCCTATTATTTTTCCGGGCTTGTCCCACATCGTAATCGGCTGACCTATCGGGTCGGGGTAGCCAATTCTTTTTAAAGCAGCTTCGTTTATAATGTAACCAGCGGAATCAGTGGGAAAATCCTTCGAAAAATCGCGGCCGACTACCATCGTCAGCTTCATGGTTTTTATAAAATCGTAGCCAACGGCAGCGGTAACGAAGCGTATCTGCTCTTTGGGATTTTTTCCTGTCCAGCTTACGCCGCGGGTACCCATTTGTATGTTGGTGGGGTTGTCGCTTATATGCGTTACCATTTGCACACCAGGAATACGTGCGGCCTCCTGCTTAAACACTTCATATTTTGCAGTCAGGTCACCCTCTATAGGGATGTATACCAGGTTCTCGCGGTCGTAGCCAAGATTCTTTGACTGGATGTAGTTCATTTGCTTGGATATGACGATGGTACCGGTAACCATAACCACCGACAACACAAACTGAAACACTACCAGGCCTTTACGGAAGATGGTTGTACCGCTGCTCAGTGTTAGTGCCCCCTTTAGAACCCTTACGGGGTTAAATGACGATAAAAACAATGCAGGATAACTTCCCGAAACAAGCCCCGTTACCAATGTAATGGCCGCCAGCTTTAGCCAAAACAAAGTATCGCGAAAAGGCAGCTCGATTTGTTTCTGGGTGATTTGGTTAAACAATGGCAATATCAAAATCAGCAACAACAGCGATATACTTACTGCAGCGATAGTTATTAATAGCGATTCGCTGATAAATTGCCCGATAAGCGACGAGCGTAGTGCGCCTACCACTTTGCGTACCCCAATCTCACGGGCGCGTTTTACCGACCGGGCGGTAGTAAGGTTCATGAAGTTGATGCAGGCTATCAGCAAAATAAATATAGCCACTATGCTAAAAAGTTTTACGTATTCGATACGACCACCTGCGATATTACCCCGCTCGTCAAATTTGCCGTGCAGGTAACGTTCATCGTAACGTTGTAGGCCAAAATCAATTATAAAAGGGCTGGTTTTACGGTTGACGCCAGAGTAAGTATCCAAAAAATGAGCTATGCGTTTTTCTATCGCTGCCGGGTTGGCATCAGGCCGAAGTAAAAGATAGGTATTAGGGCCGTTGTTACCCCACTCCTTGGCCCAGTCCTGGTCTTGCAAAAACAATTCCCAACTGGTTAGGTATTCAAATTTATCAGAAACATTGTCGGGCAGGTTTTCGAAAACTGCGCTAACCTTTAAATCCTTGCTGTTATTAAAACGAATAGTTTTACCTATAGCCTGGTGTGCCGATCCATAAAATATTTCGGCCATTTTGCGGGATATAGCTACCGCCACCGGTCCGGTTAAGGCTGTTTGCGCATTGCCTTCTAACAAAGGATAACCAAACATCTTAAAATAATCTTCTCCTGCCGAATTACCTTCCAGTTTGAGTTTTTTCTCGCCCGCCTGGAAGGTATTCTGTTGGGTAAATCCAAACGGTGTTGCTAATTCAACACCAGGAATGACTTTTTTCATTTCCGCGGCAGTGGGCCCGGGCGTATTATAGTTGCCACGTACCTTATGGTCGCTGTACTGGCGCTCATAAACGGCGAAAAGGCGGCTGCTGTTTTTGTAAAAAGCATCTGTGCTCAATTCATTTTGCACCCACAGCATAATCAGCAGGCTGCAAACCACGCCAACCGACAGGCCGGCAATATTAATAAACGTGTGAGCCTTATTCCTCACCAGGTTGCGCCACGTAATTTTCAAATAATTTTTAAACATAAAATTCCGGTTTAATTTGTCATCGTACCACTTCGGCGTGGTTTGCTGATGCGAAATTACCGGTGCAAAACGGGGTTCCGGACGCAACTTATAATTTGGGCGCACTTTTTTTAGTTCGCTTTTGTACTCAGATGCGCTTTTTCCTGTCATTTGCCTGAAAGCGCGGTTAAAGGTAGATTTTGAATTGAAACCGGCAAGCTGCGCTATGCCAAACAGGGTTATGCGGTCGTAAGCCGGGTCTTGCATTTTTCGTTTAACGTCAAGAATACGGTACTCATTGATAAGATCATTAAAGTTTTTACCGATAGCCAGATTTATAATACGCGAGAGCTCGTGCGCGTGAACGCCTACGGCCTTGGCAAGCGAATTCAGGCTGAGGTCAGGGTCCTGGTAATGTAAGCCGGTCTCTACGGCTTTTCGCAGCCAGTCGCCCCTTTGCGCCAGTTCCGTCGGTAACCCTAAAGACACATTTGCCGGCATGTTCAATACCGGTCTCAAAATAGTCGAAGCACCCATCGCCGTAACTACCATGCCTAAAACAATAAATAACGAGTAATAAAAACTTATCCCCGGCTGATGATAAAAAAAGTAACTTATTGCGATAAAAGACATCCACAGTAACCATGTAATTCCGAATACCACAAGTAAATGCCGCAACCAGCGCAGTTGGTATTTATCCTGTCCATCAGCATTAAATTTCAGCCATCGGCGAAAGGTCTTCACCAGGTTATACGACCAGCACAGGTACACAATTATTGAAATAAATGCCAGTGACAGCAATACTGTATTTAGTTGCTTAACAGCCAGCGTGTTTTGTTTTGTCTGCAAAAACCAAACGACTAGTTCCAGAAAAAGCGGACTGAAATGTATCAAGTCCCTCTGCCGAAAACTGTATTCGGGCCTAGTCTTTTTTAGTACATAAAAGTATATAAGGGGGCCTAATATCAGCGAAAATTGAGGCGGTGAGTTCCAGTAAGTAAAATAGCTGTGGTGTCGAATATTAATAGCCGGCAACGGCAACGCCATCATCCACAAAACAACGATAGCCAGGGCCAGCCCAAGGAAACGGTTCGCAGCCTGGTCGCTTCTTTTAGTGAACATTAAGAGCAACACAAAAAGCAGCCCGGTAAATATCGTTCCGCTGAAGATAAAGTCGATTGGGTTAATATGGAAGATATATTTATCCAAAGTAGCTTATAGTTGATGGTTCATAGTTCATAGCCGGAGTTTAATTAGTGACAGTAGCAGGTAGCAGTTAATTGATTAGCCTATTACGACTGCTACTTGACACTGCCACTGCTACTAATTCACGTCTTACTGCTTACTGCCTACTCACTTCTAAGACTCTTTATCGGGTTAACCAACGCCGCTTTTATAGCCTGGAAGCTAACCGTTAATAGGGTAATGCCGATAATTGTCACGCCGGATATCGCAAACATCCACCACTGTATCGGTGCATGGTAGGCATAACTCCGAAGCCAAATATCCATAAAGTACCAGGCGGTTGGCAGCGCAATAAACAATGCAATAACAACCAGTACCAGAAACTCGGATGACAATAGCGTAAACAGCGACCGTATGCTCGCACCCAATACCTTGCGGATCCCAATTTCCTTCAAGCGTTGTTCAGCAGTAAACATTGCCAGACCTAATAAGCCCAGGCAGGAAATAAAAATAGCCAGGAAAGCAAATGCGTCCGATAATCCGCCTATCATCTGCTCGCTTTTGTAAAGTTTGTTAAACTCTTCATTGGCAAACGTGTAAGAGAATGGAAAATTCGGATTAAGCTCTTTGTAAATAGTTTCGAGGCCGGCCAGCGCCTGTTTGGTTTTACCGGCTTCTATCCGCAGCAATGCGAAACCATAGTCCATGTTCGGGTTAAGGTACAGTATCAAAGGCTTTATGGGGTCATGCATCGAGCCGGCGTGAAAGTTCTCTACCACGCCTACAATTTTACCTTTATTACCCCAAAGCGTTAAAGGTTTGCCTAGTGGGTCGGTATAACCCAGTCGCTCCACTGCCGCCTGGTTTACGATAAACCCGGCGGAATCACCCGGGAAATCTTTCGAAAAATCGCGGCCGGCTAACAGTTTAAGTTTTAAAGTACTGATAAAATCGTAGCCTACTCCATCATTGCTAAATGATATTTGCGAACCGGGATTTTTTCCTTCCCAGTCAACACCTATTGTCGACGATTGTATACTCGTAGGCTCTGTATTACTGTGGGTTATAGCCTTTATACCGGGCAGCTTCAGCGCCTCATTCCTCAATACGTCATATTTCTTAAGTATATCTCCTTCCAGGTTCAGGAAAACCAGGTTCTCCTTGTCAAACCCAAGATTTTTTGATTGGATATAAGCTATTTGCCTGGATATAATGATAGTACCCGTAATCATTAAAATCGACAGTACAAACTGGAATACTACCAGCCCTTTCCTGAACAAGGTAGTGCCCGACTGAAGCTTCAGTGTACCTTTCAAAACCTTAACCGGGTTGAATGACGACAGGAACAAAGCCGGGTAGCTGCCTGCAACCAGGCCGGTAATAAGCGTTACCAAAATTAATTGCAGCCAGAATGAAAGATTATTAAAAGGTAACGCTATTTCTTTTTGGGTGATTTGATTAAAATACGGCAGCGCAAACATCAGCAGCAAAAGCGCTAACGATACAGACAAGGTTGTTAGCAACAACGATTCGCTGATGAACTGCTTTATAAGTCCTCCGCGTAACGCGCCCACCACTTTCCGAACGCCGATCTCCTTAGCCCGCTTAACCGAACGTGCTGTAGTAAGGTTCATAAAATTGATACAGGCTATCAGCAAAATAAAAATCGCTATAATGCTGAACATGCGTACATACCCTATCCTGCCTCCGTCTATCTTACCATTTGTAAAGGTGCTGTGCAGGTATGTTTCGACAAACTTCTGCATACCAAGTTCTTCGGTAAAGATTCCCTTTTTTTGAACCTTATCAAGTTTTTCGAGCATGTGGGTAATCTTGCCGTCAACCAACACCGGGTTTGCATCGGGCCGTAATTGCAGATAAGTATAGGGCGTGTTGTTCCCCCATTCTTTCGCCCATGGGTTATTTTCGAGGAATGTTCCCCAATTGAAAAGGTAATCGAATTTCAGGGATGAATTGGCGCCAACATTATCAAACACAGCAGTAACCGTAAACTGTTTTTTGCTGTCGACCATAACCGCCTTACCCATTGCCGTGTTGACACCGCCAAATAAAGCATTGGCCATTTTTTCCGAAATGGCAACACCTGATAACGTATTCAACGCATTTTGAGCGTTGCCCCGGATAATAGAAAAACTGAACATCTTAAAAAAATCAGCATCGGCAGAACCGCCCTGCATTTTTATTACATTCTCTTTGGTTTTAAATGTATGCCACTCGTAAAAAATTGCGCTGGATGCATATTTCACCTCCGGCACATTGCGTTTGATTTCGGCGGCCATCATGCCCGGCGTGAAGTATTGTCCGTTAACTTTATTATCGAAATACTGCCGCTCATAAACCTGGTAAATGCTATCGTGGTTGGTATGGAACGCATCCATGCCCACTTCGCTTTGCACCCATAGCATAATTAAGAGACTGCACGCCAACCCCACTGACAGGCCTGCCATGTTAATAAACGTGTGGGCCTTGTTTCTCACCAGGTTTCGCCAGGCCACTTTCAAATAATTCTTAAACATAAAATTCCGGTTTAATTTGTCATCATACCACTTCGGCGTGGTTTGCTGATGCGAAATTACCGGTGCAAAACGGGGTTCAGGACGCAACTTATAATTTGGGCGCACTTTTTTTAGTTCGCTTTTGTACTCGGATGCGCTTTTTCCTGTTATTTGCCTAAAGGCGCGGTTAAAGGTAGATTTTGAATTAAAACCAGCAAGCTGCGCTATGCCAAACAAAGTTATGCGGTCGTAAGCCCGGTCTTGCATTTTTCGTTTAACGTCAAGAATACGGTACTCATTGATAAGGTCGTTAAAGTTTTTACCAATAGCCAGATTTATAATGCGCGAAAGCTCGTGCGTGTGAACACCTGTAGCTTTGGAAAGCGAATTTAGACTGAGGTCAGGGTCCTGGTAATGCAAGCCGGTCTCTATGGCTTTTCGCAGCCAGTCGCCCCGTTGGGCCAGTTCCGTCGGTAACCCCAAAGACACATTTGCCGGTATGCTCAATACTGGTCTCAAAATAGCCGACGAACCCATTGCCGTAATGGCAATAGTTAAAGCAACAGATAAAGCATAAAGGATTACTCCCGGCTGATGATAAAAAAAATGACTTGCTACGATACAAGCCATCCACAGCAGTCCTATAATTCCGAATGCCACAAGTAAACGCTGCAGCCCGCGCAACTGGTATTTATCCCGCCCATCAGCATTAAATTTCAGCCATCGGCGAAAGGCCCTCACCAGGCTATACGACCAGCACAGGTAAACGGTTATGGAAATAAACGCCAGTGACAGCAATACTATATTTACTTGCTTAACGGCAGGTGTGTTTTGCCTTGTCTGCAAAAACCAAATGACTAACTCAAGAAAAAACGGGCTGAAATGTATCAAGTCCCTCCGCCGAAAACTGTATTCGGGTTTGGTCTTTTTTAGTACGTAAAAGTATATAAGCGGGCCTAATATCAGCGAGAATTGGGGCGGTGAGTCCCGGTAAGTAAAAGAGCTATGGTGTTGAATATTAATAGCGGGCAACCCTATCATCCACAAAACAACAATAGCCAGGGCCAGCCCAAGGAAACGGTTCGCAGCCTGGTCGCTTCTTTTAGTGAACATTAAAAGCAGGACAAAAAGCAGCCCGGTAACTATCGTTCCGCTGAAGATAAAGTCGATTGGGTTAATATGAAAGATGTATTTATCCAAATTAGCTTATAGTTGATGGTTCATTTGCTGTATCGAATTAGTAGCAGAAATAAGTGGCAGTAGCAGTTTGTGTGACTGCTACTTAAAACTGCTACTTTGTTATACTTACAATCACTCACTTTTCAAACTCTTAACCGGGTTCACCAGCGCGGCTTTTATGCTTTGATAGCTTACCGTTATTAATGTTATTGTAACCGCACCCGCAGCCGTTACGGCAAATATCCACCACGAGATATCGGCGCGGTAGGTATAATGCTGCAGCCAGCTGTGCATGCTGTACCAGGCAACCGGCACGGCTATAAAAAATGCAATTATCACCAGTATTATAAAGTCGACAGATAACAATTGCCAAAGGCCAAAAACGCTTGCGCCGAGCACCTTACGGATACCAAGTTCTTTGGTGCGCTGCTCTGCCATAAAAGATGCCATGCCGAAAAGTCCAAGACAACTGATAAAAATGGCGAGTGTAGCCAGCGTAGTTGCCAACGTACCTATGCGTTCTTCGTCTGCGAATTTTTTGGCGTAATCATCGTCAACAAAACTGTAGGCAAAAGGCACAGAAGGTGCGTAGACTTTGCATACCGCTGCAATTTTATCTATCGCTTCATGAGTGCTCATTTTTGGATTAATTCTGATGATAATATCATCAAAATCACTTTTATCGATATAAAAAAGGGTTTGCCTGGCAGGTTCGTAGGGCGAACTCATTACCATATCCTTTACTACGCCGACAACGGTATGAGCTGTTTGTACCCTGCCGAAGTTAAGGATAGCCCCTATCGGTTTTTTTAATCCCATATATTTAACTGCAGCTTCGTTCAATATTACCGCATTTGAGTCGGTAAGAATCTCGGCAGAAAAATCCCGCCCATCCTCAAGCTTCCAGCCTAACGCTTTACCATATTCCGACGTTACGCGCACGCTCGCAAAATCAACTGCCATCGATGGGTCTTTTCCTTCCCAAGTAACATCCGACCGGTTGTTATGAATGGCCGTGGCCGAACTTGAGGATTCCGTTACCTCGGTGACCGCGCCTGATTTTATTAAATCAGACCGGAAAGCGTAAAATTGCTTATCTAACGCATGGTTGCCTGTCCCCATGTCAATGAGGCCTGCCCGTGTGTATCCTACCGGGATATTTTTGGCAAATTGAATCTGTTTAAAAACCACAATGGTGCCGATAATCAAAATAACAGAAACCGCGAATTGCACTACCACCAATACTTTACGCGGGATAGCTGCCAAACGGCCTGCCTTAAATGTGCCTTTTAAAACAGTAACCGGGTTAAATGATGACAGGTACAGTGCAGGATAGCTACCGGCAATAAGCCCCGTAAACAGTGTAAAGCAAATACCTGTTATCCAAAAAAGCGGGCTGCTCCATAAAATTGCCATTTGCTTCCCGGCCATATCATTAAAAAAAGGCAGCGCCAGCTGCACCAGTATCAACGAGCAGCTAAACGACAATAGCGCAATCAGCATCGACTCGCAATAAAACTGGGTAACCAGTTGCCCTTTTAAGGAGCCAATGGCCTTGCGCACCCCGACTTCTTTTGCCCTCTTCTGGCTACGAGCCGTGCTCAAGTTCATAAAATTGATACAGGCCAGCAGCAGCACAAACACACCGATGATGCCGAACAGCCATACATACTGAATACCACCGCCGGTGTTTACACCGTTTTTAAATTCGCTGTACAGGTGCCATTTACTCATGGGCTGCAGAAATATTTCGGGCTTGGCTTTCGTTTCGGCGGGTGGCGCTTTTTTTTGTTTGATGTCTTTAATTTTTGCAGAAACTGTAGCCATATCCACATTATCTGCCAATTGTACATAAAGTTGGAAGGAATCATCGCTCCAATCGGTAGCCGCTCTTGACAACCAAGTTTGCGAAGTAAGGAAATAATCCCAGGGAACCATAAATTGGACATCATGAAGGCTGGTGGTAGCCGGCATGTCTTCATAAACACCCGAAACTGCAAAGCTGTCCTTGTCGTCCATCTTAATTAGCTTACCCATCGGGTTCTCGCTACCGAATAAGGCATTAGATACTGATTGCGAAATGAGCATACCGGAAGGTCCGTTAAGTCCGCTTCTTGAGCCTCTTATCATCTTTAACGAGAGTGCTTCAGGGGCTTCTGCACTTACATAAGTACCCACATAAGATACTTTTCTTTCTCCGGCAACCAGGGTGTGGTGGTCGTTCCAGAATGTTATAAAGATGTGCTTAAAATCGCTTCCGTAGCTTTTACGAAGCTCGGACTCCACCGGTAACGGCATTGCTCCGCCCGTGTTAACCTGCCCGTTAAAGGTTTTACGCTGCATCACCGATGCAATGCGGTCATAATTTTGATAGTATTTATTGAATGATAGCTCATCCCAAATCCATAACCCTATCAGCATGGCAACAGCCATACCCGTGGCGAGGCCTGCTATGTTAAGCGCGCTGTAGCTTTTGTTTTTTACCAGGTTGCGCCACGTAATTTTTAAATAATTTTTAAACATAATATTCCGGTTTAATTTCTCATCATACCACTTTGGCGTGGTTTGCTGATTCGAAATTACCGGTGCAAAACGAGGTTCCTGACGCAACTTATGATTTGAGCGCACTTTTTTCAGCTCGTCTTTATACTCAACGGCGCTTTTTCCCGTAATCTGCCTGAAGGCGCGGTTAAAGGTCGCTCTCGAATTGAAGCCGGAGCTTTGTGCTATACCCAACAAGGTTAAGCGATCGTAAGCCGGGTCCTGCATTTTTTGTTTAACATCAAGCACACGATACTCATTAATCAAATCGTTAAAATTCTTTCCTATAGCCAGGTTAATAATACGCGAAAGTTCGTGCGGATGAACACCTATGGCTTTGCCAAGCGAGTTTAGGCTGAGGTCAGGGTCCTGGTAGAGCAAGCCGGCCGCTATCGACCTTCGAAGCCAGCCGCCTTTTTGTGCCAGTTCTGTTGGCAACCCCAAAACAGCGATTGCCGGCATCCTCAATACCGGCCTCAAAAGAGCCGAAGCCCCAATCACCGTAATCACTATAGTTAATACAATAGATAAAGCATAAAAGATTATTCCCGGCTGATGATAAAAAAACCGACTTGTTGCAGCGGCGAGCATCCACGCCACCCACATAATTCCGAATACGCCAAGCAAATGCTGCAGCCAGCGCAACTGATATTTATCCTCATCCTCTGCATTAAATCTTAACCACCGGCGAAAAGTTTTTATTGTGTTGTATGACCGGAACAAGTACACGGTTACCGAAATAAACGCCAGCAAAAGCATTACCAGGTTTAGTTGCTTTACCTGCAAAAGCCATGAACCCGGCTCAAGCAGCAACAGGCCGAAATGCGACAGGTCTATTCGGCGAAAAATGCGTTCAGGTTTGGTTTTTTGCAATACGTAAAAATATAACAGGGGACCAAGGGCCAACGAGAAATGCAGCGGCAGCCGGCTCCAGTAAGTATCGGGTTGAATACCCACGACCGGCAATCCCATCATCCACAAAACAACAATTGCCAATGCCAACCCCAGGAAGAGGTTTGCAACCTGATCGCTTCTTTTAATGAATATTAAAAGCAAGGCAAAAACCAGCCCGGTAACTATCGTTCCGATGAAGACAATGTCGTATGGGTTTATATGGAAGATATATTTATCCAAGTTGGTTTTCTAGTTCATAGTTGATGGTTCATAGTTCATAGCCAGAAAAGTTCATGGGCAATAGTTCATGGTTCATAGTCGCAAATTCCTGACTAATCTCTAATCTCCAGTCTCTAATCACTCCGACTTCAAACTCTTCACCGGGTTTACCAAAGCTGCTTTTATGCTTTGATAGCTAACCGTTAATAATGTAATTACAATAGCGCATACAGCGGTTGCGGCAAATATCCACCACGATAATTCGGTTTGGTAGGTATAATGCTGCAGCCAGCTGTGCATAAAATAATAAGCAACCGGTATTGAAACCAGCAACGAAATAATTATCAGCGTTATAAAATCAACTGAAAGCAATCGCCATAAGCCGAAAACAGTTGCACCCAGTACCTTACGCACCCCAATTTCTTTAGTGCGCTGTTCAGCCATAAATGACGCCATGCCGAACAAACCTAAACAGCTAATGAAGATGGCCAAAACGGCAAAATAGCTGGATAGCTTACCTATACGTTCCTCATCGCTGAATTTTTCGGCGTACTCATCATCTACAAATTTGTAAGCGAATGGTACCGATGGCGCGTATGTTTTACACACTTTTTCGATTGCGACCAACGCCTCGTGCGTATCGGCTTTAGGGTTAATCCTTATGCTTAAAACGCCGCCCATATCCTTGTTGATATAAAAAATAGTCTGCTTAACCGGCTCGTAGGGCGACTGCATCACCATATTCTTTATTACGCCAACAACGGTGAGCTTATGATCATCTGTTTGGATGACCTGGCCCAGTGGCTGTTTAAGGCCCATATACTTCACAGCCGCCTCATTCAGCACAACCGCAGTCGAGTCGGTAAGAAACTTCGTGGAGAAGTCGCGGCCCTGCATAAATTGCCAGCCTACCGTTTTGCCAAATTGATGCGAAACGCCTATCACAGCAAAATCGTCGGCCATGCCGGGTGGCTTTCCTTCCCATTTTATACCACCGCTGTTACTGCCTACAGCGGTTACGGGGCTGCTTGATTCAGCAATCTCGCTTACCACACCAGATTTGATCAGGTCGTACCTTACGGCAGCAAATTGTTTGTGCAAGTCGTTTGTGGCCATGTAAATTGTTACCAGGCCCTCGCGGGTGTAACCTACCGGGCGGCTTTTGGCGTACTCTATCTGCCTGAAGACAATGATGGTACCTATTATTAAAACTACCGAAACGGCAAATTGCACCACCACCAGTGCCTTGCGCGGCAAGGCTGAAAACTTGCCAGCCTTAAAGGTGCCTTTCAATACTTTAACTGGTTGGAAAGATGATAAATACAGCGCCGGATAACTGCCTGCAATAAGTCCTGTAAACAATGCGAAACCGATACCAATCAGCCAAAACAATGGGCTGCCCCACAGTATAGCTACGTTTTTAGCAGCTACGCTATTAAATACCGGCAATGCAAGTTGAACCAATACTAAGGATATGGCGAATGAGAATAAGGCAATCAGCAACGATTCGCAAAAGAACTGGCTGATCAATTGTCCGCGCAAGGAGCCCACCGCTTTACGGACGCCCACTTCTTTAGCGCGTTTTTCGCTTTGCGCGGTGCTCAGGTTCATGAAGTTAATGCAGGCCAGCAACAGCACAAACATACCCACAATACCGAACAGCCAAACGTATTGTATTTTACCACCGACATTTATGCCGTCCTTAAACTCGGCATACAAATGCCATTTGGGCATCGGGTGTAAAAATATCTGTTGCTTGTATTTCCTGTCTTCTGCGGTCACGCGGTTAATTTTCGAATCTCTTATTTTAGCTGATACCCTTGCCATGTCAGCGTTATCGGCTATTTGTACGAGCATCTGAAATCCATTTTCGCCCCAGTTGGTAAGGCTTTCCTTAGGTACAAGATTGTCGACGTAATACTTCCAGGGCATTACAAACGCCAGGTCCTGGTAATGAAAGGTGGTGTTTGGTGCGAAGTCGGCGTAAACCCCGGTTACTGTGAAGCTCTTGCCATTATCTACCTTCACCATTTTTCCCAACGGGTCGGCATCGCCAAAAAGTGCTTTGGCTACCGATTGCGACACCAGCATAGATGATGGATCGGAAAGCCCGTCGCCGTCGCCTTTTAACATATTGAGCGAAAACAGCTTCGGCGCATCCGAACCCATAAAGCTGCCGCCGCGCGATATTTTTTTATCACCCACGGTTAGGACATGGTCCCATGTCCATGATGCCATTACTATGTATTTAAAATTGGCGCCATAGCTTCTATGTAGTTCTTCATCCAGGGGTATAGGAATGGCTTTGCCGCTGCGGACAACACCGTTATAAGTTTGGCTTTGCATCACCTGGGCAATGCGGTCGTAATGGTTAAAATTCTTATCGAACGATAACTCATCCCACATCCACAGGCCTATCAGCAAGGCCACCGCCATTCCGGCAGCAAGACCTGAAATATTAAGCGCACTGTAAACCTTGTTTTTTACCAGGTTGCGCCATGTAATTTTTAAATAATTTTTAAACATAAAATTCCGGTTTAATTTCTCATCATACCACTTCGGCGTGGTTTGCTGATGCGAAATTACCGGCACAAAACGAGGATGAGGGTGCAGGTCATGATTTGGGCGCACTTTTTTCAGGTCGTTTTTATACTCCGCGGCGCTTTGTCCGGTCATTTGCCTGAAGGCGCGGTTAAAGGTAGTTTTTGAATTGAATCCGGCGCTCTGCGCAATGCCCAGCAGGGTGATGCGGTCGTAGGCCGGATCCTGCATTTTCTGTTTAACGTCGAGGATACGGTATTCATTGATAAGGTCGTTAAAGTTTTTCCCGATGGCCAAATTAATAATGCGCGACAGCTCGCGCGGGTGAACGCCCACGGCCTCGCCAAGCGTGGTAAGGCTGAGGTCGGGATCCTGGTAAAGCAGACCGGTTTCTATAGCCTTTCGAAGCCAGTCGCCCTTTTGCGCTATTTCTGTCGGCAAGCCGGAAAATGCAGCTACCGGCATCCTTAGTTCCGGCTTCAAAATGGCCGAGGCCCCTAACGCAGTAATCACTGCCGCTAAAACAATATATAAGGGGTAATAAAAAACAGTCCCAGGCTGGTGATAAAAAAAGTGATTAGCTGTAGTACCAGGTATCCACATCAGCCATATAATTCCGAATATCTTAAGTAAGTTCTGTAGCCAGCGCAATTGATTTTTGTCGTGCTCATCAGCATTAAATCTTAACCATCGGCGAAGGTCTTTTACAAGGATATAGGAAAAACACAGATACACAGTTACCGAGATAAACGCCATCAATAGCAATACCGGGTTAGGTTGTTTTACCTGCAAAACCCATACGCCCAATTCAAGCAGCATCGGACTAAAATGCAGCAGATCTGTTCGGCGGAAAATGCGTTCGGGTTTAGTCTTTAGCAACACATAAAAGTACACCAGGGGACCAAGGGCCAGCGAAAAATGAAGCGGCAGCCGGCTCCAGTATGCATCGGGTTGAATATCGACACACAGCAATCCGAACATCCACAAAACAACTAAAGCCAGCACCAGCCCGAGGAAACGGTTAGCAACCCGGTCGCCTCTTTTAGTAAATGTCAGAAGCGGAACCAAAGCAAGCCCGAGAAATATCGTTCCGATGAAGATAATATCGTATGGGGTTATATGGAAGATGTATTTATCCAATTTAGTTTTTTAGTTCATAGTTGATGGTTCATAGTTCATAGCCGAAGTGAATTAGTGGCAGAGGTAGGTGGCGGTAGCAATTGTGTGACTGCTACTTAAAACCGCTACTGCTACTTTTTAACAGATACTTCCTACTCGCTTTTCAAGCTCTTCACCGGGTTTACCATGGCTGCTTTGAGCGCATGGAAACTTATGGTGGCCATTGTAATTAAAATTATCAGTCCGCCGGCTACTGCAAATACCCAGGGTTGCATGGATACGTGGTAAGCGAAACCTTGCAGCCATTTATCCATTGCGTACCACGATACCGGTGTAGCAATTAACAGCGCTATTATCACAAGTATTATAAATTCTGTTGATAGCATTGTAAACAGTGAACCTACCGTCGCGCCTAATACTTTGCGTATGCCCAGCTCTTTTACACGTTGTTCGGCGGTAAACATAGCCAGCCCAAGCAAGCCGGTACATAAAATGAATATCGATATGCCGGTAAAGTAGTTAGAAAGCCTGTTTACAATTTGCTCGCTGTTATACAGCTTGGTGTATTCCTGGTCGGAAAATGCATAGGAAAATGTAAAATCCGGGTTCAGGCTTTTGCATAGTTTTTCAAGCTGCGGTATTACGCTGTTTGTTTTTCCTGCCTGTACACGCAAAAGTATAGTGCCCCATTTCTGATTATCGGCAAAGCGGATAACCAAGGGCTCGATAGCCTGGTGCATCGAGTTAAAATGAAAATCTTTTAATACACCAACTATTTTCCCCTTGATGTCACCCATGGAAATATACTGACCGACGGCATCTTTATATCCCATTTTTGCTGCCGCAGTTTCATTTACAAGGTAGTTTGCAGAGTCGGCAAAAGCTTTAGAGAAATCGCGGCCGGCCTTTAACTGCAGCTTGAGGGTCTTTACAAAATCATAACCCACTGCCGCGTCAGAAAATGATACCTGCTCATTAGGATTTCTCCCAGCCCATTCAATATCGCTTTTGGTATGACCGATCACTGTAGGCGACTCCTTCATCTTTGAAACAAACTGAACACCGGGTATCCTGGTTGCTTCGTCTTTGAAAACATCATATTTCTTTATCAAATCGCCTTCCAGCGGTATGTAAACTAAGTTTTCGCGGTCGTAGCCGAGATTTTTGGTTTTTAAAAATTCCAGCTGGTTTGCAACCAGTATCATGCCTGTAATAAGCGCTATAGATATGGTAAACTGAAAAACAACCAGGCCCTTGCGGAATAAAACCGCGCGCGGTGTAAATTTCAAACCACCCTTTAACACTTTTACCGGCTTTAGCGACGACAGGAAAATTGCCGGGTAGCTGCCGGATATTAAGCCTGTAAATAATACCAGGCCAGCCAGCATCAACCAAAAAACAGGTTGGCCAAACGGCATAATGATTTGCTTTGAAGTGATAGCGTTGAATGCGGGCAATACCGTAGCAGTAAGCACTACCGAAAATATGGCTGCTATTAAAGTGAGTAATATGGCTTCGCTTAAAAACTGTGCTATTAGTCCCGAACGCGCAGCACCCGCTACTTTACGCACACCAACCTCACGGGCCCGTCTGATAGAACGGGCGGTAGCCAGGTTCATGAAGTTTATACAGGCTATCAATAATATAAAAGCAGCCACTATGCTAAAAATCTGGACATACTCTATTCTGCCACCATCAATCTCACCGTTTTTAAAGTTTGAATGAAGATATCTGTCGGTATAACGCTGTAATAAAACATCAGTATGGTAACCGCTTATTGCCGGGCGATAGAGCGCCAAAAAGTTCTTGACTTTTGCTGAAACTGCACCTACGTTTGCTCCATGGCGAAGTTGTATATAAGTAGCAGGACTGGCACTGCTCCAACCATTTGCCCATGCGTTTTCAGCCGTAAAGGCCTTCCAGCTCTTTAAAAAATCAAATTGCTGTGATGAATTTGCCGGCAGGTTTTCAAAGACGGCTGTTATCACCAGATTATCCTTATTTTCGAAGCGGATGGTTTTACCGATTGCATTTTTATCAGAGCCGAAAAACGATTCCGCCATTTTGCGGGATATAGCTATACCGTAGGCGTTATTTAATGCGCTTACTGCGGTGCCCTGCAAAATTGGGTAGCTAAACATCCGGAAAAAATCCTCCCCGGCATAAGTGCCATCCATTTTAAGGGTTTTATCGCCAACCTGGAATGTACGCGGATGGTTTTGTTCAAGCCCGGTGGCATATTGAATTTCAGGCACGCGCTTTTTCAATTCATCAGCCAGTAAGCCCTGTGTATAGTAGGTGGCATCTTTTTGATGTTCCTGGACATTGCGTTCATAAACCTGGTACAGTTGGTCTCCATTGGCATGAAAACCGTCTACGCCATACTCATCCTGAACCCATAATAAAATCAGCAAACTACAGGCCAGGCCTATGGATAATCCGCCGATGTTGATGAATGTATATGCCTTATTCTTAACGAGATTTCGCCACGCGATTTTTATATAGTTTCTTATCATGTTTGGTTCATAGTTAATGGTTCATAGCCGAAGGGGAATTAGTGGCAGGGGTTAGTAGCAGTGGCAGTTTTGATGGCTTGTTCGACTGCTACTAACCGCTGCTACTGCTACTCACTTCTTAAACTCTTTATTGGGTTCACAATAGCCACTTTTATTGATTCATAGCTCACCGTTATCCATGAGATAGTCAAGGCCGACATTGAGGCTACTACAAACACCGCCCAGCCGATGTTGATATGATAAGCAAACCCCTGTAGCCAGCTGTTTACCGCAAACCACGAAAGTGGCACGGCAATAACTATGGCAACCAGTATCAGCCTGGTAAACCCGGTTGATAACAGGTAAACGATATTAACCAGCGATGCACCTAAAACCTTCCGTACACCTATTTCGCGGGTGCGCTGCTCGGCCATAAACGCTGACAGCCCATACAAACCCAAGCACGAAATAAAGATAGCCAAACCGGCAAACAGGTTAAATATACTGCCCATTTTTTGTTCGCCCCGGTACATTTGTGCCAGGTCCTGGTCCAGGAAATCATATTTAAAAGGATAGGAAGGGTTAAGCTCCCGGCTTATTTTTTCAAGCGCTTTAATAGTGGCTTCGGTAGTTTTGGGCTGAGTCCTTACAATGGTGTAGCCGCCATAACGGTTAAACCTCAGCACCAGCGGCTCAATGGGTTGCTGAATGGGCTTGAAATTAAAATCCTGCACCACGCCGATAATGTTACCATTTGCACCTTGAAATTTCAGCGGCTTGCCGATGGCGTTGTCGGGCTTAAGCCCCATTACGGCGAGCATTTTTTCGTTAACTACAAAGTTGTTCGAGTCGGCTTTAAACGCAGTTGAAAAACCCCGTCCGCTCAGAATTTTCATTTTAAATACCGAAATAAAATCTTCGTTGATATCCATCGATGGGATTACAATTTGCGATTTCGGGTCTTTTCCTTCCCATTCTGCATTTAGCGTACCGGCGATAAGGTTGATCGGCAAATCGTTCACAACGGCAAAATTGGCAGTCAGCGGGTTGCGCTTCAGTTCAGTTTTTAATGCCTGCTGCTTGTTCCACATATCGCCGTTCATGGGCATGTACAGCAGGTTGGCTTTTTCGAAGCCGGGGTTGCGGTTCTGTATAAATTTAAGCTGGTTGTAAATGGTAACGGTGCCTACCAGCAGCAGGATGGAAACGGCAAACTGTATCACCACCAGCGCATTGCGAAACAACACATTGCCGCCCATGGACTTTACGTTCCCCTTAAGCACCTTAACCGGGTTAAAGCCTGAAAGAAATAGGGCAGGATAGCTGCCGGAAATAAGGCCGGTAAGTGCAGCAATACCAATCATACCCAGCCACATTTTTACATCCAGGAAATTAATGGCAAGCTGTTTATCGGCCAGTGTATTAAATACCGGTAAAAACAGGTAAACGACTCCCAGGGCCAGCACTAAAGCGCAAAACGAAATCAGTACCGACTCGCTTAAAAATTGCAGGATAAGCTGCCCGCGTATAGCGCCCGATACTTTGCGCAAGCCAATTTCTCTTGCCCTGCGGGCCGAGCGTGCAGTTGCCAGGTTCATGAAGTTGATGCAAGCCACCACCAATATTAAAACAGCTACGATAAAGAAAATAGTAACGTATTGCGAATTACCATGTCCCGGCAGATCGACCTGCAAAGGCGCAGCCAGGTGAATTGAACTTAATGGCTGCAACTGGAAAACTATTTTTTGATTAGGCTGATGTGCTTTATAAATCGCATTCATTTTCTGGCTAAACTTTAATAAAGCAGTCTGCGTGGGCACAAAGTTTTTATCAAGTACTACATATCCATAAAAATTAAAATTGCTCCAGGTATTATTCTTTAAATCGTCCGTGCTTTGTACGATAGACGACATCGGGAAAAGAAAATCGAACTGAAGGTGTGAGTTAGCCGGGATATTAGCCAAAACACCGGTAACCACCGCATTTCGTCCATTGTCTATCCGCAGCACTTTGCCTATGGCGTCTTCCTGCCCAAAGTATTTTTTGGCCATATCCTGCGTAAGCAATACGCCGTCGACACGGTTTAATGCAGTAGCAGGGTTGCCTTTAACCAATGGAAATGAGAAAACCTGAAAAAACGTTGAATCGACATAAAAAACGCGTTTTTCTTCAAACTTACGGGTACCAACCTCGAACAGGTTGCTGGTAAGATGGCTTAGCCTTACCGTATTTTTTATCTCGGGCATTTGCGCTTTCAACCCACCCGGCATACCCGCTGTATTTACTGCCGCTTTAAAACCGCTGGCGTCGCAGGTGATGCGGTAGGTTTGATCGGCGTTTTTATGAAAGCGGTCGTAGCTTAGTTCGTTCTGTACCCAAAGCAATATCAGGATGCTCGAAGCCATACCGATAGCCAAGCCGGATAAATTGATAAATGAATAGGCCTTATGCCTTACTATATTTCTCCACGCAATTTTGAAATAGTTCTTTATCATGGTTAGTTCATGGTTAATAGTTCATAGCTGTTGCTTATAACATAAAACACATGCCACACATACAAAAAACTCATTATTAACAACTTACAAACAACCACCCCTCCCCTATTGTTCGCATGCGAACACTTTGCGTGCGGTTTTGGTGAGATTGGCTTATATTGTCCTGCAAATAAATTCCAATTTGCCTGTAACTTATCCGGGCAAAAGCTCATCATAAGTTTTATTGTTAAAACTTTCCTAATTTAGCTTTAACAAAACTGACCACTATTTATCCGAATGCTTATGATGAAGAACTTTTACTTTATCCTGTTACTGCTTATTGCCCCTGCTGCTTTTGCCCAGCGTACTTATATCCAATGCGGTAAGCTAATTGATGGCGTTGCCGGAAAGGCGCAAACTGAGGTTACCATAGTGGTAGAAGGCAATAAGATAACCGATATTCAAAAAGGCTATGTTGGCGGTAATGCCGGCGACAAGGTTATCGACCTTAAAAATAAAACCGTAATGCCTGGCCTTATCGATTGCCATGTGCACCTGGAAAGCCAGGGCAGTAAGAACTCCATAGCCGAAGGTTTCATTTTAACCGATGCCGATATTGCTTACAAAGCTGCTGTATACGCCAAACGCACCCTGATGGCCGGCTTTACAACTGTGCGCGATTTAGGAGGCAGCGGTGTAAACATCAGCCTGCGCAAAGCCGTGCAAAAGGGAGAGGTAGACGGGCCAAGGATATTTACGGCAGGAAGGGCTATTTCTGCCACAGGTGGGCACATGGATAATTCCGTTGGCTTTAGGGATGATGCCTTTAACCATAAAATGGGCCCGGATGATGGCGTTGCCGATGGTCGCGATGAGCTGATAAAAGCTGTCCGTTTCCAGTTTAAACGTGGGTCTGATGTAATTAAGATAGCATCTACAGGCGGCGTGCTCGATTTAAGCGAAAACAGCCAGGGCGCAGAGTTTACTTTGGACGAAATAAAAGCGGTAGTTGAAACTGCAAAAGATTATGGTCTGCGGGTGGCTTGTCATGCTCACGGTGCGGAAGGGATCAAACGCGCTATACTTGGCGGCGTTGCCTCTATCGAGCATGGCACTTTTATGAACGAGGAAGACTTTGAGCTGGCTAAGAAATACGGAACTTACCTGGTGCCCACTATTATCGCAGGAAAATCAGTAGCCGATTCAGCAAAAATAAGCGGCTATTTCCCGCCGGTGATTGCCCGCAAGGCCGTGGAAGTGGGTACGGTTATACAGCAAACATTCGGCAAGGCTTATAAGTCGGGCGTAAAAATTGCTTTTGGCACCGATGCCGGGGTATATGCCCATGGCAAAAATGCGAAGGAATTTGAATACATGGTTGAAGCCGGCATGCCGCCTATGGAAGCCATTAAAGCAGCTACCACCAGCGCCGCCGATTTAATCGGTATCAGCAATATGGTGGGCAGCATTGAAAAAGGTAAAATGGCCGACATTGTGGCTGTAGACGGCGATCCTCTGCAAGACATCAAAGTAATGCAGCATGTAGCTTTTGTTATGAAGGACGGGAAAATTTACCTGCAATAACCATATCGCGATGGAACTTAAATCCTTATCTGTATTATTTTCCGGCCTGCTTGCGGGTTTGGCAATCACTGCGGCAAATGCCCAGATAGCTCCAAAGGGCGAAAATCCTTTAATGAAAATATACCGGGAAGCGCCGCCAAAAATTAACGACCTGGTGCATACCAGGCTCGACGTACGTTTCGACTATAAAAAACGTTACCTGTACGGCAAGGAATGGGTGACTTTAAGGCCTCACTTTTACCCTACAGATACGCTGCGGCTGGACGCTAAAGGCATGGACTTAAAAACTATCTCCCTGGTTAAAAACGGTAAAAACGTCCCGTTAAAATTCAGATATGAGGATAGCCTTTCGGTAGCGATACAGCTGGATAAAGTTTATCATAATACCGAAAGCTATACCATTTACATCGATTATACCGCCAAGCCAAACGAATTAACCCCCAAGGTGGCGCAAGAGGGCGCAGGCTTATATTTTATCAACCCCGACGGCACCGACAAAGATAAGCCTACACAAATATGGACCCAGGGTGAAGCCGAAAGCTCCTCATGCTGGTTCCCTACTATCGACAAACCCGAACAAAAAACAACTTCGGAAGTGAGTATGACAGTGCCGGCAAAATATGTGACCCTATCAAATGGCAGGCTGGCTTCGCAGAAAACAAACACCGATGGAACGCGTACTGATACCTGGAAAATGGAGCTGCCAAATGCGCCATATTTGTTTACTATGGTGGTGGGCGATTTTAAAATTTTCAAAGATAAATGGCGCGATAAAGACGTAAACTATTACCTGGAACCGAAGTATGCGCCTTATGCTAAGGAGATATTCGGGTTGACGCCGGAGATGATGGAATTTTATTCGAAAACACTTGGGGTTGATTTTCCGTGGAATAAATATTCGCAGATAGTAGTGCGTAATTTTACGGGCGGCGCAATGGAGAACACAACTGCCACCACCCATTCTGCGGGGATACAGCAGACCCACCGCGAGCTGCTGGACGCCAATTATAGCTACGCCCGCAGCACCATAGCGCACGAGCTGTTTCACCAATGGTTCGGCGATTTTGTAACCACCGAAAGCTGGAGTAATATCACGGTAAATGAGTCATTCGCCAACTTTAGCGAAGTGATCTGGGCTGAACATAAATACGGCAAAGACAACGCCGATGCGCATAACTATGCCGACATGCAGCGTTACCTCACTACTCCTGGTTCAGACACTAAAAACCTTGTAAGGTTTCATTATACCCAGGTATTTGATGTGGCTGATGAGGTTACCTATCAAAAGGGCGGACGTATTTTAAATATGCTGCGAAACTATTTAGGTGATGCAGCTTTTTTTAGAGGCCTGAACATCTACCTTAAAACAAACGCCTTTAAAAACGGCGAAGCCCAGCAACTGCGCCTCGCATTGGAAGAAGCTAGCGGCCTCGACCTAAACTGGTTCTTTAACCAGTGGTATTACGGGGCCGGTCACCCTGTATTGAACATCAGCTATAAATGGGACGAGGCGACAAAAACCCAAACCGTTTATTTGCAGCAAACCCAAACCGGCCAAACCTTTCGGCTGCCTATGGCAATTGATATTTATACCGGCGGCAAAAAAGAACGTTATAAAGTTTGGATGAACGAAAAGGCGGATACACTTGTCTTCCATGCGTCGTCAAAACCAAACCTGGTAAATGTGGACGGCGACAAAGTATTGCTGTGCGCCAAAACTGATAATAAGACAGCGGATGCATATGCGTTCCAGTATTTTAGCGCGGCGTTATACGTCGACCGCTTTGAAGCTATCACTTTTGCCGCCGCAAACAAAACCGATAAGCAGGCTCAAAAAATATTGATAGCCGCCCTGAAAGATAAATATTACGGTTTGCAGGTTAAGGCTATCCAGGCGCTCGATTTAAGCAATGATGATATCCGGACTGCTGCCTTAGGTATGTTAACCTCGTTGGCGCAAACCGGCGAAAATACTTTGGTTAAAGCAGCCGCGATTACTGCTTTGAGTAAATTAAAGTCGGACACTTATTTACTGTTATTCAAAGATGCTTTAAGCAGCCAATCGTACGCGGTTCAGGGTGCTGCTTTAAACGCTCTCGGCGACCTTGACCCTTCACAAGCATTATCGCTGGCAAAGAATTATGAAAATGATAATAAAGGCGCGCTCAGCTTGGCCATACTCGCCATTTATGCCAATAACGGAGGCGATGAGCAATGGCCTTATGTGTACAGTTCGTTTCAAAGTGCCCCGGCAGAAAGCCAGTTCGGGATGATAAACGGACCGTTTACTGCCATGATTGGCCGGGTAAATAACCCTGCACACGCGCAGCAAGGTATAACCGCAATCAGGGACTTCGGGCTAAAGTTCAAAGGATTTGGGTTGGCGCCACCGGCCACCGCCGCTCTTAATCAAATAAAGGCCCAACGGAATAAATTAAATGACAACGCATCGGTTAAAATAATTGATGATGCCATTAAACAATTAAATGAAACAAAGTAGATACGCAGTGCATCGTGTATCTTATAAAAAGGACGTGAGTTTGACGTAACCATAAATATTTTGCTCGCCTCACCTAAATCCTCTCCAAAAGAGAGGACTTGAGCTACAGTCAGGTTGATTTTTAAACCCCTCTCCGTTGGAGAGGGGTTTGGGGTGAGGCGAACCAAGAAGCTTATGCTAAGAAAAGTTTATATTGAATTCACATTTATAAAAAGAACAAAAACAATCTACACAAATAATTAAGCATGAATATTAAAACTCTATCACCATTTATCCTTACAGGCCTGTTAGTCGGGCTTGCTGCAAGCGGGGTAAATGCACAGGCTACCAAACCGGAAGAACCGGCGATGAAAATTTACCGGGAAACTCCGCCGAAAATTAACGATTTGGTGCACACCAAGCTTGACGTTCGCTTTGACTATAAAAAACGCTACCTGTACGGCAAAGAATGGGTCACCCTAAGGCCCCATTTTTACCCGACAGACACCTTAAGGCTTGACGCCAAAGGCATGGACCTTAAAACTATCGCCATCGTAAAAAACGGCAAAAACGTGCCGCTGAAATTCAAGTATGAAGATAGCCTTACCGTGGCTATCCAACTGGATAAGGTATACCATAACACCGAAAGCTACACTATCTACATTGATTATACCGCAAAACCGAATGAGCTGCATGTGAAAGGCAGCGCAGCCATAAATGATGCTAAGGGCTTATATTTTATCAACCCTGACGGCACCGAAAAAGATAAGCCAATCCAGATTTGGACACAGGGTGAAACAACCGGCTCATCATGCTGGTTTCCGACTATCGACCTGTCGGAACAAAAAACTACCGACGAAATCAGCATGACCGTTTTGAATAAATACGTAACGCTCTCAAACGGTAAACTGGTTTCGCAAAAAGTTAACGGCGATGGCACGCGTACCGATACCTGGAAGCAGGATTTGCCGCACTCGCCTTACCTGTTTATGATGGCTGTGGGTGATTTTAAAATTTATAAGGATAAATGGCGCGATAAAGAGGTGAACTACTACCTGGAGCCGAAATATGCGCCCTATGCCAAACAGATTTTCGGCATGACGCCTGAGTTGATTGAGTTTTACTCGAAAACACTTGGGGTTGATTATCCATGGGCCAAATATTCGCAGATTGTTGTGCGTGATTATGTGAGCGGTGCGATGGAAAATACATCGGCCACGCTACATGGTGAATACGTTCAGGAAACTCCGCGCGAGTTGATTGATGCCAACTACGATGCAGGTCGCAGCACCATCGCGCATGAGCTGTTCCACCAGTGGTTCGGTGATTTGGTTACCGCCGAAAGCTGGAGCAACCTTACCGTAAACGAATCTTTTGCCGACTTTAGCGAAATGCTTTGGGCCGAGCACAAATACGGCCAGGACGAAGCCGACTCGCACAGTTACGATGCTATGCAGCAGTACTTGGGTTCGCCCGACGCGAAAACCAAGAACCTGGTGCGTTTCCATTACAATGATAAAGAGGACGTGTTTGATGTGGTAACCTACCAGAAAGGCGGTCGCATTTTAAATATGCTGCGTAACTACTTAGGCAAAGAAGCTTTCTACAAAGGTTTAGGATTATACTTGAAAACCAATGCCTATAAAGAAGGCGAACCGCACCAACTGCGTTTGGCGCTTGAACAGGTGAGCGGCCGCGACCTTAACTGGTTTTTTAACCAGTGGTATTACGGTGCAGGACACCCGGAATTAAAAATCAGCTACAAATATGACGAGGCTACCAAAACCGAAACTGTTTATTTAGCCCAAACCCAGGATGGCCAAACATTTAAACTGCCTATGGCTATCGATATTTACGCCGGCGGCAAAAAAAACAGGTACAAAGTTTGGATGAATGACAAGGCTGATACGCTAAGCTTCCAGAGTGATGTAAAACCTGATTTGGTAAACGTTGATGGCGATAAGGTTTTATTGACTAAAAAGACTGACGACAAAACGCTTGATGAATTTACCTTCCAATACTTTAATGCGCCATTATTTATGGACCGCCTCGAAGCCATAACTTTCGCACAAAACCACCAGGCTGATAAAGCCGGGCAAAAAGTGTTGATCGCTGCGTTGAAGGATAAATATTACGGCTTGCGCATAAAGGCCATAAAGGCATTAAATATGAGCAATGATGATATTCATAATGCTGCGCTACCTATATTGGCTTCATTGGCGCAAAGTGATGAAAACACGTTGGTACGTGCTGCGGCCATTGCCAAATTGGGTGCATTAAAAGCATCGGGCAACCTTGCCCTGTTCAGGCAGTCGTTAAGCAGCCAGTCATACGCGGTACAGGCAGCGGCACTTAATGCTATAGGTTTGCTTGAACCGGCGGAATCAATAAAAATAGCTAAAGGCTTTGAGGCTGATAACAGGGGCGCATTAAGCCAGGCTATATTAAACACCTACGCTACTAACGGTACCGATGACCAATGGGATTATGTGTACAAGAAATTTATGGATGCCCCGACGCAAAACAAATTTCCACTGGTGCGCAGCTTTGCGGCGTTTACCGGCAGAGTTGTTAAACCGGAATATGCACAAGCAGGTATAACTGCTATCAAAGACTTAGGTATCAAATACAAACAATTTGGCGTAGCTCCATTTATCACCAATCTGATTGGTGTTATAAAAGGCCAGCGCGCTAAAATGAATGATGATGCATCCGCAAAAGTTGCCGACGAAGCGATCAAGGCGGTGAATGATGCGAAGTAATTCGCTGTAGAGACACAATACTTGTGTCTCTGTGAATAAAGCCGGTTTCAAACGAGACCGGCTTTTTATTTTAACATTTTTACAGATAGAATTAACGCATTTTAACATTTGGGGTATTTATATTTGTTTTACAGTTACCTGAATGCGGGGAGACGTGAAGCATCATGTCTTTACGTTACACCTAAATAACGTCGTCATGAAAAAAATAATTCTTGCTTGTATCATATTGGGATGCGCCGGTCAACTTAAGGCGCAGCAGACCCTTAAGTCTATCTATGATAGCGTAAAGATTTCGCAAAACATAGATAAGTTTAAATTTGATAGCCTGCGCGTTAATCTTCCGTCGGTGAAGTTGCAGGAGCTGATAGCTTCTAATAAACAACCTGATTTTATTACTAATAAGAGCGTTTACAAGGCTTACCCCGATAATATGTCGGTAGTTGTACCGGCCAGTGATTCAAGAATGCCGGTAATGAAGCTTAACGGTAATGACAATATGCCAGTAGTGAAATTGGGCAATACAGGTAACGGCGCCTTAATTAAATTATTGAAGCCGACGCCCGCAGTTAAAGTTCCGGAAGCGCTTTTTCCGGCGCCTCAAAAGTAACCTTAGCGCTTGATTGTCGCCTCTCAGATTCCCTGATGACTTTCCCCTCCTGCCGTTGTTCAACTACCTTGTCGTAACTTTCTTCATACGTGGCATGGTTGGTTTTCATCACCCTGTCCCAAAAGTTAAAATACAGCCCATAATTGCAGCGCGTTAGCCGGTGGTGCATGTTATGATGCGTTGAGGTATTATGCCATTTAAACAGCCGGTGACTGGCGAATCCTTTCGGAAACAATTCATACCCCAAATGCCCCATTACATTCATCAGCAGGGAATACAAGCCAAAAATCACAATGGTGGTGGCATGGTGCGGAATGGTAAACGCAATCAGCGGGATAATGCCAACCTCCACCACCGCCTCGATAGGATGGAAAGCATAAGCGGCAAAAGGTGTAGGGTTTAGCGAGAGATGATGTACTTTATGCGCCCATTTGAATAAGGGTTTCCAGTGCATCAGGCGGTGCGTCCAGTAAAAATAAGTATCGTGCAGCACTATCATCAGTAAAATGCTGAAGAAGTAATAAAACCAGCCATATTTATCTGCCGGGGCATAAACCAGCGTGAGGCCTTTCATACCGGCAATTACCGTCAGCATAATTATCGCCCCAAATATCAATACAGTAAAAAAGGAATAAGTGATTTCGCGGATGATGTGCTTCTTCTCGGGGTATCGCTGCTGAATTTTTGAGTACCAGTAACGCTTTTTTCTCCATACATAAAAAAGCAGGTAAAACGTGCCCGTAAATACCAGGTAACGGCTGCTGATGTTGAGCAGTAGCTTTAAAGTATCGTATGAAAGAAGATTCCCCATGTTATTTCTTTCTCTGTTAACTCCGCGCCTTCTCTGTGTTCTCCGTAGTTAAATATCCACCATCTATAACGCCAACAATCAAAAATCCTTATTCAGCAATTTTTCCAGTTCTGCAAAGCTGATGTTCATTTTAACGCGACCTTGCTTGGCATAAGATATTTCGCCAGTCTCTTCAGATACGATGATAGCGGTCGCGTCATTGGTTTCTGTAACACCGATACCTGCCCTATGCCTCAAACCGAATTGTGTCGGCAAGTCCGTTTTCTCCGTAAGCGGTAAAATACAGCTGGCCGATTTAATTTTATTTTCAGAAATAACCACCGCACCGTCATGCAGCGGGCTATTTTTCTGAAATATACTTTCCAGCAAGCGCTTGGATATTTTGGAGTCTATTACCTCGCAGCTGTTCTGGTAAAACTGCTCATCGTAATATTTAGCGAAAACTATCAAAGCACCCGTGCGCGTTTGCTTTAGGCTTTTGCAGGCATCGATAATAGGTTTTATGCGGGCATAGTTATCTTTTTCACGTTCGGCTTTACCGAAAAAATATTGCCACCAGGCCTTGTTGCGCTGCAAGGAGGCGTTCTTGCCTACCAGTAACAGAAATCGTCGTATCTCCTGTTGGAAGAGGACGATAACGGCAATGATACCCACATCCGCTACTTTCTTTAATATGCCTGCCAATAAAGGCATTTTTGATTCCGGAACAATAAAGTAGAGCACATAAATTAGCGCCAGTCCCAGGAAAATATTTGCTGCAATTGTTCCGCGGATAAGATTATACAGCTGGTAAATAATGATTGCCAGCAGAACGATATCAAGTATGGAGAAGGGGGTTATCTTGAAAAGCTTAAAATCAATCCATTGCATAAAAGCGAAGGTAGGTATTTAGTCGGGAAAGTGAATTCGCGAAACTTACGAAGTTTTAGAAACTTCGTAAGTTTTAGCGGATGCCACACATTAACCCAGAAACGGCCCTCCGGGTACACCCCAGCCCCATTCGGGCATCGGTATACTGGGGTCTTCAGTTACGTTGCCGGCGTTGGAATTGATGACGGCAATACGGGTGCCCCATTCCAGGTAGGCCACAAAAGCAGAGCGAAATTCCGGGTCGTCCGGCAGGGTGAGCTCATCGGCAGTTTGGAGCAGTAGTTCCACCCAGCGTTTGCGGTGCGTTTCGGTTAAGTATTTTTGCAGGTGCTTTTTTATCATTTCAAAATGACTACCCTCACTTTCGCTGTAGGTTTTCGGTCCGCCTAAAACTTCGGCAACAAAATGCGCTACATGTAACCTGTGTTGTGGCGACATGTGTTTGAAAACAGGCTCCAGGATATCATCAGCCAGTACCTTATCGTAAAATTTATCGAAGAGTTCTATGAAGACTGGCATTCCGCCGGCCCATTCGTAGAGGGTGGGTATTGGTTTGTTGTTTGCCATCGGGGTAGATGAAATTAATTCATATCAAACTTACAAAGTTTTTGAACTTCGTAAGTTTTAACGGTTCTTTAAATCATTTCGCCTCTTTGTGTTCTTTTTTCGGAAATATCAATGACGCCCCTATGCTTATTACCAGAATTCCAAGAATTATCAATAACGACACGCCGGTAGTCAGCCCAATTTCTTCGGCATAATTGGCGCCGAGCATTTTTAAGCCGATAAAGGCCAGCAATATCGCCAGGCCAACTTTCAGGTAATGGAACTTATCGATGATATTTACCAGCAAAAAGAACATCGACCTTAAGCCTAAGATGGCAAAGATGTTAGAGAAGAAAACGATATATGGGTCTTTGGTGATAGAGAATATCGCGGGGATAGAATCCACAGCGAAAACAAGGTCTGTCACTTCAATGATAAGCAGCACCAGGAATAGCGGCGTTATCAGTTTTTTACCGTCGATTTTAATAAAGAATTTGCCGCCTTCAAACTGTGGGTGCACCGCAAAATATTTGGAGGCAAACTTTACTATTTTATGGTTCTCGGTATCTATTTCATCCTCCTGGTTGCGGTTGATAAACATACTGACACCGGTATACACTAAAAATGCCCCGAAAATATACAGCACCCAATGGAAGTGCGTAATCAGTGTAGCACCCACAAAAATAAAGGTGAAACGCATCAGCAACGCGCCAATTATCCCCCAGAAAAGCACTTTATGATAATGCCGCGGACTAACGCCAAAAGCAGTAAATATCAGTACTATAACAAAGATATTATCTACCGACAGTGCGTACTCAACCACGTAGCCGGTGATAAACTCCAAACCAAGGGTTTTGCGGTATTGGTCCAGGCTACCGGCAAGGTCGTTGGGGTTTAGTTTAAGGTGATGAAGGTTTTTAATATTTATTTCCTGCAGCGTGGCAATACTGTCCACATGGTGCAACAGGTGCCCATAGTTTAAAATCAGTCCGTAAAAAATGAGGGCCAGCGATACCCAAACGGCGCTCATAATAGCAGCCTGCTTCAGGGTTACGGCCCGCTCGTGTTTGGCGAAAAGGCCAAGGTCGAGCGAGAGCATTATTAAAATAAATACGACAAACCCTGATATAAAAATTAATTCGCTGCTCATTATTTATTGCGCTCGGTTGTAAAACGTACCAGCTGTTCCAATCCTGTACGTGCTTCGCCTTCGGGGAAGGTATTCAATATTTCAAATGCTTCGTCCTGGTATTTTTTCATTTGGGTTTCGGCATAATCCAGTCCGCCGGTATCCTGCACAAACCTGATGATACGGGCAATTTTCCCGGGGTCGTCGTTGTGATTTTTCACAAGGTTAATCATTTCCTTTTTAATGGCTGGTTTGCTGCTGTTCAGGGCAAATATTAACGGCAGGGTAACTTTCTTTTCTTTGATGTCGATGCCCAGCGGCTTTCCTACGTCGTCGGTGCCAAAATCGAACATGTCATCCTTAATCTGGAAGGCGATGCCGATTTTCTCGCCAAACAGGCGCATCTTTTCGATGGTTTCATCATTGGCCCCGGCCGAAGCGGCGCCGCATTCGCAGCAGCTGGCTATCAGGCTGGCGGTTTTCTGGCGTATCACTTCGTAGTAAACCTTCTCCTCAATATCCATCCGGCGCACTTTCTCTACCTGCAGCAATTCCCCCTCAATCATCTGCTCCATGGCGGTCGACACTATCTTTAAAAAGCGATAATCGTCGTTTTTCATGGAGAGCAGCAAACCTTTTGACAGCAGAAAGTCGCCCACCAAAACGGCAATTTTATTTTTCCATAAAGCGTTTATTGAAAAAAAGCTGCGGCGCTGGTAGGAATTGTCTACCACATCGTCATGTATCAGTGTTGCAGTATGCAGCAGCTCGACTAAAGCAGCGCCACGATGGGTGCTTTCGTTAATCCCTCCGCATATAGCAGCCGAAAAGAATACGAACATCGGCCTTATTTGCTTGCCTTTGCGCTTAACAATATAATGGGTAATACGGTCGAGCAGCGGCACTGAACTCTGCATCGAAGCTTTGAATTTACCTTCAAAAACATCGATATCGGCCGCAATGGGTCTTTTAATCTCGTTGATGCTCAACATTAAGTTACGCGCTTTTTACTTGCGGCACAGGTGTCCCGCTCAAGGCACAAACATAAGGAAAAAGTTGATGGTTCATAGTTCGTGGTTTATAGTTCATAGCAGAAATGTCAATCTGGTGGATATTCGGGGTTTATGAACTATTTAACAGGAACTATAACCCTGCTAATTTATTTTTAGCGAAGTAAAAAAATATTCCTTGTTTTTAGTACTCACTTTCTCGGGTACCAGGCAGTTGAGCGCATAAAGGTTATTATTTACAACCACCATAAAGGTGTACGTCTTCAGCTTTTTTGCAGCATTGCTACCCTCAATAGTATAGCAGTAATTCCCGTTCCATTTATCAGTCTTAATATCGCCCAAAACAACGTCTGGCTGTTGCCCGAGCATGCTTGCCTTTAAACCGGCAGCAAACTCTGCCGTTGGTTGCATCGCTACCAGGGCTGCTGAATCCAGGTGGGTAGCTGCTTTTAAATCAATCATCGTAACTATGCAAACCGTACTATCCTTAGTTGATGCACTATGACTGTTCTGCCCATATTTTTGAGGTTGTACCGGAAGCTTGACAGATAGCTTATTATCAAATTTATAGTCCACCCAGCCGGTTTGCGCCTTTGCGGCAGTTAAAGCGATAATAAACGTAAGCCACAGTAAACTTATTTTTTTCATGAGTCGTAATTCAAAATATCGCTAAAAATGAGCATAACATCTTTTTAGAACAACAAAACCGTTTTAAAATTGCATGACTATTATGTTAAACTAATAATCACGTCCACCATCCATTAAAAATCCTTTAACGGCAAAGCCCTCTTGAATGCCTTGTAAAACAAACAACTCATGAAAAATCCCGGTTCCA
>Ga0105237_10000952_pt1 | contig 38921 bp, 39 predicted proteins | sample KBSC24metaG_FD_81520 | JGI IMG/M metagenome (GOLD analysis project Ga0105237, IMG submission 81520) | Corn rhizosphere microbial communities from Kellogg Biological Station, Michigan, USA - KBS C2-4 metaG | ecosystem: Host-associated > Plants > Roots > Rhizosphere > Soil | place: Michigan, USA...
CACAACAACCATTAGTAATACCCACATAATTAAATAGTTAAATAAATTAAACAAAGTAATACTTTAGTCAATAAGGTGGCTTGTCGTGACAGATTATGCCGCGATTAGAAGTAAACCTTACAAAGTCTTTGAGACTTAGTAAGGTTCTACAATGTAAATTGATTAATTGAAAGCGCTCTTCAGCTGGATGTATTTGTCCAGGTCTTTTGAAACAAATCCTTTGGCTTTCATCGAGCTCACATAAGCCGGTGTAACACCCGTGGCTTTTAACGAAGTGGCTTCATTTAGCGATACTTTATATCCAAGATTCTGAAATCCCTGTATAAAGGCAGGCGTGATCCCCAATGCTTTTAGCGAACTCAAATCATTAACCGGTATCTGCTTATAACCTATCGCCTCGAAACCTTTTATGAACGCAGCGTTAACTCCAAGTGATTTCAAAGATGAAAGTTCATTTATCGACAGGTTATTATACCCTAATGCCTCAAATCCCTTGATATAATCATGAGTTATACCCAGTGATTTAGCAGAGGTCATGTCATTGATCGAAATATCTTTGAACCCAAGGTCCTGGAAACCTTTGATGTATTCAGGCGTAATGCCTAATGACTTTACAGACATCAATTCGTTAGCGGAAATATCCTTATACCCCACACTCTGGAAACCTTTGACATATTCGGGAGTGATATCCAATGATTTTAAAGATACCAGCTCATTGGCAGAAACATCCTTTAATCCTAATGCAGCCATGCTCTTTGCATATTCCGGGGTAACCCCTACCGCCTTCATGCTGGTCAGTTCATTAAAAGGGACATCATTATACCCGGCATTTTTAAGCCCGCTCACATAAACCGAGTCGACATTTAGTGCCTTGTAAGATGATATATCATCCGCTGATGGCAGGTGTGCTTCACCGCCTTCTTTTTTCACACTGGCTTTTTTCAGGCTGCTGATATACTTACCATCAATACCCTGTGCCTTAAAGCTGATCAGTTGGTTAAAGCTGATATCTGAGTAACCGGCCTTTTTTATCTCGCTCACATATTCGCCGTTAACGCCCATGGCTTTCGCCGATACCAGTTCGTTAGGATCAAGCTTATACCCATTTTGTTTCCATTCTTTGATAAACGGTGCATCTACCTTAAGTGCAGCCATCGATATAACGTCGTTTTTTGATAAATGGCTATAGCCGTTTTCTTTCAGCATGGCAACATATGCTTTTGTCACATTCAAGGTAAAAAATGCAAGCTGATCATTGTCTTCAATTTCAGTTACGCCTGCCTGGGTTAAGTAGTTGGTAAACGCCTTATCAGGAGTGAATTTATAGTGGCCATATCCCTGGTTGCCATCAAACTTTCCGGTAAACAGCATCGTTCCGGCCTCACGTTTCAGGGTAAATTCACCTTTTTGATCTTTTGGCAAAGCCGAGAATTCGCTTACCAAAAAACTGTCGTTATTCGACCAGTTATGGTCATCATCGTCATTCCTGAACTCGATGCGTATCTTATCGCCTTTTATCGTTGCAAACCATGAGCCTTCATTCCGGTCTTCCGATCCCCAGTTATGCTGAGTATGGGTAGTATGTGTTTTATTAGGTTTTGCCTTAGCCGTAGTCTGGCTAAAAGCCACTGTTTGGTTTAGTGCGCAGGCCAGGCCGGCCATTATCGGCACCAGTATAAAGTATTTCCACATCGTATGGATGTTGGATTTCTTAGCGTTCATCATGACAATTCGTTTTTTCAAGAGTGATTGGTTGTAATTGGTAGTAACGCTCAGCGCTAAATGCGGCGCCGATACTTTTAATAAGCTCATTTGGTAGCTCGATTTTTCTACCGGGTTGCGGTCAAGCACCGCTTCATCCGTTAAAAATTCCAGGTTGTTCTCCACCTCTGCACGGTAAAACCAGGCAAAAGGATTGAACCATTGGAATACCAGCACCAGCTCAGCCAGTAAGATATCAAAGCTGTGCCCCTGCTGTATATGCACTTTTTCGTGCATCAATATCTGGTTATAGGTATCCCAATCATATTTTTCAGGGTTGATAAAGATGTTGTTGCCGAATGAGCAAGGCGCCTTATCACCTTTAACCTCAATAATGCGGAATATGCCATCCAATATCACCGGGTTTGAATAGGAACGATACAGCAGCACGATAACTTGCAACAGCAGGTTCAGTCCAAACGCGGCCACACCAGCCCAGTATAAATAAAATGCCCATTTGATCGCTACGGGCAAAATTGGGGTGCTTTGGGTTTCGGTAGTGGTTGCTACAGTATTCGGTGTTTTTGCCGGTTGTGGCTTAACTGCCACCTCTTTCTGCACAGGCACATTAACAGAAACTTGCTTCTGCTGCGCTGGTATCGGGCTTGCCGGTACAAAAGGATTGATAACTGTTTCCGCCGGGGCGACAGGCGCGCTTCTCAATGTCCAGGCTTGCGGGATACTGATCAACGGTAACACAAACGACAAACCAAGGCAAGCTAACAGCACCAGGCGGTTCAGCTTATAAAATGTTTCCTTTTGCAGAAATATCTTATAAAACAATAAGCATACTGAAATTAGCAATGCGACGTGCAGGATATAAGGTATCATTTGTTTGATGATTTAATGATTTCTACTATTTCGTTTAGTTCCGAATCAGATATCTTCTCCTGTTTGGCAAAATACGCCAGCATACTCGGATAAGAATTATTAAAATATTGGCTCACAATATCCTTCATTGCGTGCCCTTGGTAATCATCCCTCGAGATGATGGGATAGTAACGGAAGATATTACCGATTGCCTCATGCGCTAAAAATCCTTTATCCTCCAATATCTTTACCATCGTAGCCACCGAATTATAATGCGGCTTCGGATCAGGCAATTCCGGGATGATCTCTTTAATAAATGCTTTCTCCAGGTTCCAGAATGCCTGCATGATTTGTTCTTCTCTTTTAGCCAGTTTTTGCATGATGTATTAAATTATAAAACGAATGTAATACTAATGTATTAGTATTACAACTAATTGATTAGTATTTTTTATAATACATTGATTATCAAGAAGAAAATTTATTATAATTTGTTCCTGTCGTATTATCGCCATTAATAGGCTCAGGGTTTATGATAAAGACGCATGAGAAGGCCGAAACGTGAAAACCTGTAACATATTTAATAAACGAGCGTCTTAATTATTTAATTTAAGCATAAAGAAAATTTAACAATTCATTTATGTTGTTTATTTTTGCCTCCCGATTAATTATTTGACTACAGAAGTGGCCCGACCAATAGCACTTACACTAAGAAATAACTGGAAACAAACCTGGAACTCGTCGCTGCAACGCGCACAGTTGCTTATTGGTACGATACTGATGATCATCATTTCGTTCATGCTTCCACCCTTTTTTAATATGATCCAAAAAAGGACGGGACCCGAATTGAACGATTGGGTATTGGCAGCAATACCGCCGCATAATGTTTCTGTCGCGATCTTTACGGTAATATGGGGTATAGGCTTTTATGCGTTATACCGCGCTATGGAGAAACCGACCATCTATATCACCTATTTATGGACTTTTATCTTCATTACGATATTGCGAATGCTGGCGATCAGCCTGGTACCGCTTAATCCACCAACCGGCCTCATTGTTTTAACTGACCCACTTACCGCTGTTTTTTACGGGAGAAGCACCATCACCAAAGATTTATTTTTTTCAGGGCATACCTCTATCCTGTTCCTGGTATTTCTTTGTTTAGAGCGAAAGTGGGACAAAATACTGGCACTTATCGGCACCATCATCGTAGCTTGCTTATTGTTGGTACAGCATGTACACTACACGATAGATATTATCGCCGCTCCTATTATCATATACCCGGTTTTCAGGGTGGTTAAGTACTTGCTTAACTAAAAGCAACCTTTTAATATTCCTGTTCGTCCTTACTGGTATAAAAACAAAAAAGCCCCCACCTGGCGGTGGGGGCCTGATGCGCCTTTATCAAGGGCGCATCAACCTAAACCTTATCACGAATTATTAACGCAATATATTGTTGAGTAGTTTGAGCAAAATTCGTTTTTACTTTGAAATGATATAAGAGGTATTTGAATAACTACCTTTATCCTAACAGAACAATGGAAGTACAGGAAATAGAGCGTTTGATAAAAATTAGCAAGGAGCGTCCGCTGATGCCGGAGACTTATATACCCTGGCAACTGGAGCCTGAAGCTGAGGATATTTTCCTGCCTGAAATCCTTACTTCCTTACAGGGCCTTGAGATTTACGATACCCTTACCCCCACTCAAAAACTGGAACTTGGCAGGCATGAACTGGTACAGGTAATCGCTTCATACGCATGGGGAGAATGCCTGTTTTGCCTGTTCATGACCCGGCATATTCTTACGCTGCCATTGGCTGATGTAGAACATCGTTTCCTTTTACGAGAGCTGATCGAAGAATTCAGGCACCAGGAAATGTTTGGAATGGCCATCAGCAAATTAGGCGGCGAGCCCATCAAACAATCCGGACTGCATAAATTCTTTGGCGAATTCAGCAATAAATACCTGCCTGCGGATTACCTCTTTATGGGCAGCGTATCGGTTGAATTGGTTACTGATGTCTATGGTAACTACTCACGCAAATCGCCAAAGATTTACCCGCTCCTGAAAAAGATGTTCGACCTGCATAATTTTGAAGAAGCACGGCATATCATTTTCACCAAGAGCTATCTGAAAACTTATGCAGCTAAGGCAGGGTATATCAAACGCACCTTATATAGTTATGTGATCCTGTTCAATATTCTTTTTGTACGTACCATGTATGTCAAGAAAGAGATATACCAGCGCATAGGTGTCGCAGACCCTGAAAAGGTTTATAAGATCGCCCGCAAAAACTTCAAACAAAAATTCAGCGAAACATGCCTAGATGATATCGTTGAATTTGTTGGCAGTTGGAAAGGCTTTAACAATGCCACCCGCTGGGCCTGGCGTTGGATTTTAAATGCCAATGTGTAAAGCATTTAAGCCTTTTTTAACATTTTCTTAACCCATGTCAACCTTTTGTCTATATTTGTGCCGGGGTAAGTCTTTTACGACCAGCTCCTCTTGAACTCCCCCAGGGTGGGAACGCAGCAAGGGTAGAGGGTTGTAGCGGTGCGATAAAAGTAGCTTACCCTTTTTTTATTTTCTTTTTTTCCGGCCCGGAACACGCTGAATCAAATTTCAGAAATAATCTAAATTGATTTTATTTTGACTGATTACATTTTTATTTCAGCGATATTTAAATCGTAGCAATCCTTCAATTTAATAAAAAAAGGTTCAGACAAATGGAAATTAAACTCCAGCAAAAAAGAAGCAACTTAGGCTCATTCTATATCGACGATGATGGAAAGCGCATGGGCGAAATGAATTTTTTGGTCACCAACGACGTGATGAACATTTACCATACCGGCGTAGACCACGAACTGCACGGCAAGCACATGGGCGACAAACTGGTAGAAGCGGGCGTAAATTATGCCCGCGAAAATCACCTGAAAATATTACCAACCTGTACCTTTGCACGGTCTGTGTTTGACAGGGTGAAGGAATACGGGGATGTGCTTTCGTAAATTAATAAACAACGTCATTGCGAGGAACGAAGCAATCCCTGAACTATGCAGATCAACTGAACGGAGTGTTGTCAATGAACATTCAATAATTAATTTAACCTACTGATTGTCCTGCGTAGAGATTGCTTCGCTCCCGCTCGCAATGACGGAAGTATTATAAATTTAAAACTATAAAATGCTCGACATATTCATCATAGGCGGTGGCCCAATAGGTATAGCTTGCGGCTTAGCAGCCCAAAAAGCCGGTTTACATTATATTATTGTTGAAAAAGGCTGTCTGGTCAATTCCTTATACAACTACCCTTCCACCATGACCTTCTTCTCCACTTCAGAAAAGCTGGAGATCGGCGGGATACCTTTTGTGACCATCAGTAACAAACCCAACCGCGCCGAGGCATTGGAATATTACCGCAGGGTAGCATTTTCAAATAATTTGCATGTCAACTTGTTCGAGGAAGTGGTCAGCATTGAAAAAACGGAAGGCTATTATACCATAAAAAGCAGTAAAGCTGAATACCATGCAAAAAATGTGATCGTATCCACGGGCTTCTATGATATTGCGGTTAACCTAGATATTCCCGGCGAGGATCTGTCGAAAGTAAAACATTACTATAAAGACCCACATTATTATGCTCTGCAAAAAGTGGTCGTAGTGGGTTCCAGCAACTCGGCTATTGACGTTGCACTGGAAACCTACCGTAAGGGCGCTGAAGTTACTTTGGTGATCAGGGGCAACGAGGTTAGTCAGCGGGTAAAGTATTGGGTTAGGCCGGATATTATTAACCGTATCAAAGAAGGCAGTATTAGAGCATACTTCCATTCAAGCCTGATTGCGGTACGTGAGCACGAGGTGGATATCGAAACACCTGATGGCAAGATCACTATCCCAAATGATTTTGTAATGGCAATGACAGGTTATCGTCCAAACTTTGAATTCCTGGACAAAATGGGTATTGTATTATCTAAAGACGCTAAGTGCCTGCCACAGTATAATCCGCAAACTATGGAAACTAACCTGAAAGGTATTTACCTGGCGGGTGTGGTATGCGGCGGGATGGATACACACTTATGGTTCATCGAAAATTCCCGCATCCATGCGGATATGATCGTAAATGATATCTTGAGTAAGCGTTAACTTTACCGTATGAAAACGAAGAAGTTTATCAGGTCGGGCGCTCATCTACCGGTGATCAATTTAAAGCAGACGCTTGATTACTACCGTGATACCCTGGGTTTTTATGAAGAATGGACGGAGGGCATATCAGACGGCGGTATTCGCCGTGACGATATGCGGATGCTTTTCGGCGAAGACCCGGAGTACACCCAAAAGATCAACTCCGGTCAAGCTCGTTTAAATCTGCTTTGGTTTGTGGATAACATCGATAAGGTATATACTGAATACCAGTCCAGAGGTATAATAATTGCAAGTCCACTTACGACCTATTCCTACGGCCTACGGGAATTCGCGTTTATCGATATTAACGGCTACTATATTCGTGTTGCTGAGAGCGTAGACTAATCTTCTTCTTTTTTAGGCGCAAAATCCACCGCCTCGGGATGCAGTTCAGGCTTAAATGGATCGTAATAATAGATATCTTTTTTATTATATATCCGCAGCTCCGCTTTAAGTTTCTGATCAAATAGATTTATGTTCTTATTGGCAGGTGTTACCCAACCAGCCTCAGCGAGTGCGGCCATTCGTGGAAACAGCATATAATCCAACCGCTTCTCGCTGCCTACAGTTTCCGTCCAGATGTTTGCCTGCACCCCGATTATATTGTTTGACACCATAGCTGTGTTATCCATCTGCTTATCAGGAAAATTATAAACATCAGCATAAGTATTAAACAAACTCTTGTCCCATTTGCGGCCGGATATGTGTGTACTATCCTGCACAAAATCAAAATACATTGGCAAGCGCGGACAAAGCACCACCTGGTAATTTTTCTGCAAGGCCAGCTTTAGTTGCTCCGGCTTATTTTGCCGCCACCAGAAAACAATGGTTTTATCCGCAGGCAGGTCGGCATCCGTCGCTTCATCCCAGCATAACACCTTATCACCCAATTTCACCACGGTATCCGCCATTCGTTTAAAAAAGTAAAACTCCAGTTCATTCGGTGTCTTGAAATTCTTACTCGCCATCATCGCTGTGATCGCTGGATTCTTCAGCCAGGCCTGCATACCATAAGCCACTTCATCCCCGCCCAAATGAAAAAGATGCGCCGGGAACAACTGGTTAGTTTCCTTGATAATATCCGACAGGAAACTATAAGTTTCTTCCTTAGCCGGGTTAAAAGTAAAGTTCGGGTATTTGTCTATTACCCCGCCGGTATACTCCGGGTAGGCCTTATTCGCAGCGGTGGCGTGGCCCGGCATGTCAATTTCCGGTATCACGGTAATGAAACGCCTTTTAGCATAACTTACAATCTCCCGAATATCATCCTGGGTATAATATTTCGCAGGGGCGAGTGAGTCTGTAAAATTGCCGATCCCTCCTACTGTGGTCAGTTTTGGATATTTGTTGATCTGTATCCGCCAGCCATGCGCATCCGTCAAATGCCAGTGAAATTTATTGAGCTTATACCTGGCCATCCAATCCAGCAGCATTTCTACCTTTTGCCTACCAAAAAAATGCCTCGACTCATCCAGCATAAACCCGCGCCATTGGTAGCGTGGTGAATCGTGAATGGTTAATGCTTGTAGTGACACTTGTTTGGTGCTATTCCCGACATTGCCAATCAGTTGAAGCAGAGATTGTATGCCATAAAATATACCCTCGCGGTTTGATGCAGAAAGAATGATGTGGTGGTTGGTGATCAATAAGCTATAGCTGCCTGTAGAGTCTTGATCCTTTGTCAGGACAAACCTGATATTATTAGTTGTCCCCTTGCCTGTACCCAGGCTTACTTTATTCGATTTAAAAAGTTCGTCCTTAAAATACTTAGCTTCAGGTGCCAATAACCGATTATTGACTGATATTGTTGTGCCTTGTTTGAGGATGAAATTTCCTTTGGTAGCGGTTAATGAGACTGGCTGGGGAATGATAAATATGCTTTGGGCCATACTCATTACCGGGCAAAGCAATATAAAGAAAGCTAATCTTAACTTCATTTTAACGATTTTAATAAAGTGACAATGAATTTGGGTGATGCAATTACCGAATAATTAATTTAAATATCATTAAATACATTTTTCTTGCATAAGTAAAATTTTATGCGATAATTTGCACCCAAATTAAAAATAACAAAAACACGCAATAAAATGATCCAGCAAAGCTTAAACAAGCCCGTAATAAGAGCAATAACTGCTCCGGTTGCCGCTGCTTTGGATTGCAACTGTTCCCGCCTACCGGCAGGCAGGTTTGAATTTTGCCCTTCACGACGAAGGCTCTATATTCCCCGGGTTTAACTGGTTTCTGCTATTTACCCTGCATGAAGTTTTATTAAACTTCATCAACAAAAATCCACTTAATTACGTATTGGGCCGCAAAGCCAGAATTTAACGTTAATTTTTTCTATTTCAATGACCATACAAGATTTCGATATACAGGTTGCATCCGCCCAGCATGTTGACTACGCTGAAAAGATATGTGATGAGATGGCCGAATCTGCAAAAGCCCGCGGCACCGGTATCGCTCAGCGCTCGCCTGAATATGTTGCAAACAAAATGCTGGAAGGAAAAGCTGTCATCGCTTTTCATAAAGACGGCACATGGGCAGGGTTCTGCTACATAGAAACCTGGAGTCACGGCGATTTCGTTGCTAATTCCGGGCTGGTAGTTAATCCACAATTTCGCAAGGTAGGTTTAGCCAAAGCTATTAAACACAAAATATTCGAATTATCCAGGACCAAATACCCCGATGCCAAAATATTTGGGTTAACCACCGGTTTAGCAGTAATGAAGATAAATTCAGAGCTGGGTTACGAGCCGGTTACCTATTCAGAGCTTACCCAGGATGAGAATTTTTGGCAGGGTTGCAAAAGCTGTGTCAACTACGATATCCTGACCAACAAAGATCGTAAGAATTGCATGTGCACGGCTATGTTGTTCGACCCCGCAGAAAAGCAAAAAGAATACGAAGATAAAATGAAAAAGATAACGCATAAAGCTACCTTGCTGGAGCGTATCGAGAACGCCATTAAAAAGAGAATGGACAAGTTTAGTTTAGCCCTGCGAGCGGACGAACCTGTTGAAATAAAAGGATAAAATTATACTGTAGAGACGCAAAATCTTGCGTCTCAGAAACATACATTGAGACGCAAGATTTTTCGTCTCTACATAAAGAATAAAAATGAAAAAAAAGGTAGTATTAGCATATAGTGGCGGATTAGACACCTCGTTCTGCTGTATTTATTTAACCCGCGATTTAGGCATGGAAGTCCATTCCGTGATTGTGAACACTGGTGGCTTTAGTGCTGATGAATTGTATCATGTAGAACAGCGTGCCTATCGTATGGGGGTAACCTCGCATCATGTGGTTGATGAGACTGAAAACTTTTACAACACCTGTGTACGTTATTTGATCTATGGTAATGTATTGAAAAACAACACCTATCCCCTCTCAGTAAGTGCTGAGCGCGTGAGCCAGGCAACAGCGATCGCTAATTATGCAAAGGAGATCGGTGCAGAATATGTGGCACATGGCAGCACTGGCGCGGGTAACGACCAGGTGCGCTTTGATATGATCTTTAATATCCTGGCACCTCAGGTACAAATCCTGACCCCTATCCGTGACCTGAAGCTGAGCCGTGAAGAGGAAATTGAATACCTGAAAAAACATGGAGTTGACATGAACTTTGAGAAAGCGAAGTATTCTATCAACAAAGGTATTTGGGGCACATCAGTTGGTGGAAAAGAAACACTGACTTCAAACTTGGGATTACCGGAGGATGCATGGCCAACACCGATGACTGCATCCGGAACCAGGAATATCGAATTAGAATTCAAAAAAGGAGAATTGGTCGGCATAGATGGCAAAAAATATGACCATCCAACAAAAGTAATACAAGCCTTACAAGCCATTGCACAGCCTTACGGCATTGGCAGGGATATCCACGTGGGCGATACGATCATAGGCATTAAGGGCCGTGTAGGCTTTGAGGCTGCTGCTCCTATTATCATTATTAAAGCTCACCATACGTTGGAGAAACATGTGTTGACCAAGTGGCAGCTATCATGGAAAGATCAGCTTTCCACCTTCTACGGTAACTGGCTGCACGAAGGACAGTTTCACGACCCGATCATGCGGAATATCGAGGCTTTTTTAACTGATACCCAGCAGAACGTAAGCGGTAAAGTATTTGTAGAGTTGAATCCCTATCGTTTCCAGGTTACCGGTATCGAATCAGCACACGACCTGATGTCGAGCAAATTCGGCAGCTATGGCGAGATGAACAATGCCTGGACCGGCGAGGATGTTAAAGGATTTTCTAAGATATTCGGTAACCAGGTAATGATCTATCACAAGGTAAATGCCCCCCAACCCCCTGAAGGGGGAGCAATTAATGCTTAAAACAAGAAAATGGAAACAGGCAAAAAAGATAATGATGCTGTAATTCCCCCTTTAGGGGGCAAGGGGGCTCCGTTTTCAAAGAACGATTGTGCAAGCCACTACAAGTGGGGCGATGATTGTTACGGTTGGAATTATATCGATACCGACGCTTTATCCGTAAAGCAGGAATTGATGCCTCCCGACACCGCTGAGAAATTGCACTATCACGAAAATGCGACCCAGGTGTTTTTTATCCTGAAAGGCAGGGCCACTTTTACTATCGACGGAATTGAAAGCGTTTTGAAACCCGAACAGGGCATCGAGATAAAACCCGGGCAAAAACACTTCATCGCCAATAAAGAACAAAGCGACCTGGAATTTATTTTATACTCTTCACCCTCAACAAAAAATGATCGCATAAACTTATAGCCCCCTAACCCTCCTAAAGGGGGAACAATTATTTATTTATGAGTGAAAATGAAAAAAATATAAGCCCCGTTATTCCTTCTCCGCCAACTGGCGGAGGCCGGGGGGCTATACGTGCAGGCATTATTGGCGGTGCCGGTTATACCGGGGGCGAAATGCTGCGTATATTGATCAATCACCCTAATGTTGATATTGCCTTTGTGCAAAGTACAAGCAATGGCGGCAATTATGTTTACGAGATACATACCGACCTTTTTGGAGATACAGAACTGAAATTCAACAGTGAATTTTCCACCGATATTGACGTGCTATTCCTATGCGTCGGTCATGGAGATGCCAGGAAATTTCTGGAAGCAAATGATATTCCTGATGCTGTAAAAATCATCGACTTAAGCCAGGATTTTAGGTTAGCTAAAAGCTCAAAGCTGAAAGCAAAAAGCTTTGTATATGGTTTACCGGAATTAAACCGGGACGCCATTAAATCGGCACAAAACATAGCTAATCCTGGTTGTTTTGCAACATGTTTGCAATTGGGTCTATTGCCGTTAGCCTCGGCAGATTTATTGAATAACGAAGTTCACATCACAGGCGCCACCGGTTCAACAGGTGCCGGACAAAGTCCGTCAGCTACCACCCATTTTACGTGGCGAAATGATAACCTTTCCATTTATAAAGCATTTGATCACCAGCATTTGAATGAGGTTGGCGAATCACTAAATCAGCTGCAGCCAAATTTTGGTCAAACAATTAACTTTATCCCATACCGTGGTGATTATACGCGTGGGATCATTGCGTCGATTTATATCGACTGTGAATTATCAGGTGATGAGGCGTTTAAATTGTACGAGGACTATTATACAGGTCACCCGTTCACCCATGTTACTACACGCAATATTGATCTGAAGCAGGTGGTAAATACCAACAAATGCTTTTTACAAATTGCTAAGCATGGCAGCAAGCTGTTGATCACTAGTATAATTGATAATTTAACAAAAGGAGCATCCGGACAGGCGGTACAGAATATGAATTTGATGTTTGGTTTGGAGGAGACAACGGGACTAAAACTTAAAGCGACAGCTTTTTAATACTACTACCATGAAACTATTTGATGTATATCCGATCAACCCGATCAACATTATAAAAGGTGTTGGAAGTTTGGTTTATGATGACAACGGAACCGAATACCTTGATCTTTATGGAGGTCACGCCGTAATTTCTATCGGCCACACCAATCCTCATTATGTGGAGCGATTGGAGAATCAGTTGCATCAGTTAGGTTTCTATTCCAATTCGATCGAGATTCCAATTCAAAAGGAACTGGCTGAGAAATTAGGTAAAGTATCCGGGAAAGAGGATTACCAGTTATTTCTTTGCAATTCGGGTGCTGAAGCTAATGAGAACGCGCTTAAGTTAGCCTCCTTTTATAATGGCAGGAAGAAGATAATTGCATTCCATAAGTCTTTCCACGGGCGCACATCGCTTGCCGTTGCTGCTACCGATAACCCTAAAATCGTTGCCCCGGTTAATGAGACTGATAATGTAATTTTCCTGCCCTGGAATGATGAACAGGCTTTGGAACAGGCCTTTGCGGCTGATGAAATATCATCGGTTATTATTGAAGGCATACAGGGTGTTGGCGGTATACAGGTAGCGAATGAAAGCTTTTTAACGAAGATCCGGTCACTTTGCGATCAATACAACGCCGTATTTATCGCCGATTCTGTACAGTGCGGTTATGGCCGCACCGGCAAATTCTTTTCCCATGATTTTGCGAGTATCAATGCTGATATATATAGCATGGCAAAAGGTATGGGTAATGGCTTTCCTATTGGCGGCATCATTATTTCGCCTAAGATACAGCCGGTGTATGGTATGTTAGGAACTACTTTTGGCGGAAACCATTTAGCTTGCGCTGCTGGCTTAGCGGTGCTGGAGGTAATTGAGCGGAATAACCTTTTAGAAAATGCGGCGGAAGTTGGCGCTTATTTGATCGATGAGCTAAAGAAATTTGAACAGGTAAAGGAAGTACGTGGCCGGGGTCTGATGATCGGCATCGAATTACCGGAGGAACTGGTCAATGCGCGTAAAGAGTTGCTGTTCAAGCATCACATCTTTACCGGCGAAGCCAAACCAAATGTGATTAGGCTGTTACCGGCATTAAATCTAACCAAAGCATATGCCGACAGATTTTTAGAAGCTTTTGCAACCGTATTGAATCATTCGACTATTACACAATAACATCCTGGGCTACTCATGAAACTATTCTCTTCCGTAAATGATGTATCTGATCTGAATGCGCTTGTTGCCGAAGCTTTGCAATTGAAGCAAAGCCCCTACTCGCATCAACATCTGGGCAAAAACAAAACGCTAGCTTTAGTTTTCCTGAACCCAAGCTTACGCACCCGTATGAGTACCCAAAAAGCCGGGCTGAATTTGGGCATGAATGTAATGGTGCTGAACATCGATAAGGAAGGCTGGGCATTGGAACTGCAGGATGGCGCGATCATGAACGGGACAACTGTAGAGCACATCCGTGAGGCGGCCGCGGTGATGGGGCAATATGCCGATATCATTGGTGTACGTTCATTTCCCGGTTTAAAGGATCGTGAGGAGGATTATAGCGAAAGCATTTTCAATAAATTTGTGCAGTATTGTGGGGTACCAATAGTTAGTCTGGAATCCGCTACGCGTCACCCCCTGCAAAGCCTGGCCGATTTAGTAACCATTGAAGAATTAAAAACAAAATCGCGTCCCAAAGTAGTATTAACCTGGGCGCCACATATCAAAGCGCTGCCACAAGCTGTTCCCAATTCCTTTGCTGAATGGATGTGTAAGGCTGATGTCGACTTTACCATTGCTCACCCCAAAGGCTATGAGCTTTCAACCGACTTTACCCATGGTGCAATCATTACCAACAACCAGGATGAAGCCTTAACTAATGCAGATTTTATCTACGTAAAAAATTGGTCTGCTTATGAGCCTTACGGTAAAGTATTTGGCGGCCACGAAGACTGGATGCTGACCAATGACAAACTCAAACAAACCAACAACGCCAAAGTAATGCATTGCTTACCGGTACGTCGTAACCTGGAGCTATCTGACGAGATATTAGATGGTCCTAACTCAATCGTGGTACATGAAGCCGGCAACCGTGTGTGGGCGGCGCAGGCGGTTTTGAAGGCGATGCTTGAGGCTTTATAATCACTGCCTTCACTTACGAATATTGTATAAAACTTTTACGATATTAGACGAATTACCCCACATAAGTTGTTTAATTTTGGTAGAATGAAAGCAAAATTGCAAATACGAAATTTCGGGCCCATTAACAATCTTGATATTGAAATAAGTAAGTTTAATATTTTAATTGGCCCACATGCATCAGGTAAAAGTACTATATCAAAAGTCCTATGTGTAATACATTCATTTGCAGATTATTTTTCGCCTGGCTATCGTCCATTTAGAGAAAAATTCCGATCCGATGAACTTTACACCGAAAATGGAAAATATAAATTACTAATAGAGTTATTGAACTACTATAAAATTGAGAATTTCTTAAATAAAAATTCTTATTACTTTTTCGAAGATGCGCACCTTTTCTTCAAATTTGATGGCATAAGAGTTGAAATTGACCACAAAAGAAAAGGAACTGCTGAACGTTCACAAAGTTATTATATTCCGGCAGAAAGAATTGCTCTGCCAATGATCAGCGAATCATTATTCGAACTTACACTTGAACAAAGTACGTTACCCCGTTATTTCTTACAGTTTGGGAGGGACTTTACGATTTCGAGAAAAGAACAAGATACATTTAACCTTCCAATTTTAAGAGTCGAATTTGAATATAAAGAAGGGAGAAATTTCGTTATTCTTCATAATAACAAATCCCTATTACTTGAAGAAGCATCTAGTGCAATTCAAGCAAACCTACCGCTTTTAGTAATTCTTCAATATCCTGTTAAAATAACATCATTATTTGTCATAGAAGAATTGGAACTCCATGGTTTTCCAACATTGCAAAAAGACCTATTTCAGTACATTATTGAAAGAATGAACCATCCAAAGTTGCATAGTGCTTATGTTATGCTTCCAACACATAGTCCTTATATCCTGAGCGTAGCTAATAATTTACTTTTTGCAGATAAAGTGGCAAAGCAAAATATTGAAAGCGATAAAGAAGTTAATAAAATAATAAATAAAGATTCCTGGATTAGTAAAGAAGATTTTTCCGCATATTATGTTGATAAGGGCGGAGCAAACTCAATTTTGAATGATCAAGGTTTGATTGACGAAAACAAATTAGATAGTATTTCGGAGGAATTAGCTGGTGAATTTGATGCGTTGATGGATCTATACAAGCCAGCTATTGCATGAGACAGGCTTTAACAAATGCTTTTAACAATGATATAGCAAACTGCCTAACCGAAACAAGTGATATTTTAATCGAGGTATTTGATTGTTACGATTGCATTCCTGCTAAACAAAGGAGTTATATTAGAACTGATGCTAATCAGCCTATACATTTCACTTTAAATAACCCCTCGACAAGTGATTTAGTCTTTGCTGCTTTAGATAATTGTATACTTCAACCAATTGATCCATCCAGGTGCGACTTTGTTATAGGCAATTTTCAAAAACTTTATTTTGTCGAAATCAAACAAGTAAAGAAAAGTCAAAGATCAACTGCCCGTGACAATGCTATTCGACAATTACATGCTTCAATTTCATTGCTTAGAGGAGTAATTGATCTTCAAAACACGAATTTGATAGCTGTAATTTGCCTGAAAGCAAAACAGGTTCATCCACTTCAGAATGCGAAAAAAATTGCAGACAGAGTTGCATTTAAAGCGAATTATAATGCTGATCTAATGGAAGGCCAAAGTCATACGTTTTAATAAGAACCTGTACTCCTAAATTCTGCTAATTATGTACATTCCCTCATTTAATAAATTCACCGACCAGCAGGAAGCCATCAACTTCATGAAGCGGTATAGCTTTGCGACGATCGTTACGTCTGTTAATGGAATCCCGGAGGCTACACATCTCCCCTTTTTAGTGAAACAAGAGAATGATAAACTGTTATTGCTATCTCATTTTGCCAAAGCCAATCCACAATCAAATGAGGTAATTAACAATATTTCATTAGTTATCTTCACTGAGCCGCATGCTTATATCTCTCCATCCAATTACGAAAAGGAAACCAATGTACCTACCTGGAATTACATTGCTGTGCATGCTTATGGCAAAGCCAGGTTATTGGATAACGTTGATAGCAAGGCTGAATTACTAAAACACACCATCGAAACTTTTGAAGCCGGATACCTTCAGCAATGGGACAAATTGCCCGATGATTATAAACTTAAAATGATGAATGGCATTACTGCCTTTGAAATTGAAGTGACCGACTTGCAAGCCAAACAAAAGCTAAGTCAAAACAGAACAGAAACAGAGCAACAGAACATCATCGACTCTCTAAGCCAAAGCACTGATACCAATGAGCGGGAGATTGCAGCTTATATGAAGCAGCTGAAGCATTAAACTCTCTCCAAACTTTTGACTCTGGACTTAAGACTTACGGCTACTTCGACACCGGCTCTGTCATCCTCGTTTCTGTATTAAAAAAACGAACGATTAACCTGTTATCGGTATTCCTTGTAAAATATTTGGATGCCCAGCTAACAAACACGCTCAGCTTGTTGGAGAAACCCACCAGCGACATCAGGTGCACAAACATCCACAGCAACCAGGCAAAGAATCCATGAAAATGCAATTTGCCAATATCGGCTACGGCTTTATTCTGCCCGACTGTAGCTAACGATCCCTTATCAAAATATTTAAATGGCACAGTCGGTTCGCCCTTGATCAGATGCATGATATTTTTTGCCAGGTGCTGGCCTGTTTGAATAGCACCCTGCGCCATCCCCGGTATCCCGTTTGGTGTTTCCGGCGTTATCATGGCCGATACATCACCTATGGCAAACACATTTGTATAGTTTACCACCCTGCTGATCTCATCCACCTGTATCCTCCGGCCTTTGGTAATGGTTCCTTCGGGTAATCCGCCCGGAACCTCGCCCATTACACCCGCTGCCCAAAATACATTACGCGTTTGTATCACTTTGCCGTCGTCTATCTTGAGTTCGTAGCCATCATAACTTTGTACGTGCACGCCATTATAGATAACTACCCCCATTTGAACCAGACCCTTTTTCGCCGCGGCCGATGCCTGCGGCGACATCGCACCGAGCACTACCGGCTTACCTTCAACCAGGTAAACCTTCATATCTTCCTCACAAAGTGAAGGGTAATCCTTACACAATACATGGTTACGCATTTCCGCCAAAGCACCAGATAACTCCACTCCTGTCGGCCCGCCGCCTACTACTACGAAGGTCAGCAGCGCTTCACGCTCGGTGAAGTCTTTGGTTATAACTGCTTTCTCCAGGTTTTGCAACATAAAACTTCGGATATTCAATGCCTCGCTAATGTTTTTCATCGGCATGGTATAATGTTCTATTTCTTTGTTGCCCAAAAAGTTGGTATTGGCACCTGTGGCTATTACTAAATAGTCATACTCTATCTCACCAATATCCGCAGTCACCGTGTTCTTTTCAGGGTTGATGGTTTGTACCTCTGCCAGGTTAAAGGAAAAATTCTTTTGATTGGTAAATATCCTTCGGATAGGGAACCCTATAGAGTCTGCTTCGATAGCCCCCATGGCAACCTGGTAAAGCAGCGGCTGAAAAGTGTGGTAATTATGCTTATCCAGCATTAATACTTCTACGGGTTTGTTTTTTAGCTTTTTAGCCAGGTTGATACCGCCAAAGCCGCCACCAATGATAACAATACGCGGCATGCCTGCCGTTTTCTGTAACTCCATAAATAGAATATCTTACCTAAACTTTTCGCCTGCAAATTAAAGATAAAAAGATGGTACCAAAACAATTTTCAACCCGATTTAAGACAACTATGTTTTAAAACTGACACGTTTTTTAAAAAATAAGTTGCGCTGAATTGCTATTTTTAGCCTCTTATTGCAGTTTGATACTTTTACCCGTGAGCAAACAGGATTTACATATCATTAAAATAGGTGGCAACGTAATTGACAACTCAGAGAACCTATATCATTTTCTGAAGGATTTTACGGCGCTGGATGGCTATAAAATACTGGTGCACGGCGGCGGGAAAGTGGCTACACAATTATCAGAGACTTTGGGCATCGAACCAAAACTGGTTGATGGCCGCAGGATAACGGACATTGAGACCCTGCGTGTGGTTACCATGGTTTATGGAGGACTGATCAATAAAAATATAGTCGCCCAGTTACAGCGTTTTGGCAATAACGCCATTGGTCTAACAGGGGCCGACGGTAACTTTATCCGCACCAAAAAGCGGCCTGTAAAAACCATAGATTACGGCTTTGTAGGTGACATAGATGAGAAGTCTATCGACCCTAAAAATATTCAGCGGTTGCTGGAAGCAGATTTCACCCCTGTTTTTTGCGCGATAACGCATGATGGCGAAGGGCAATTGTTAAACACCAATGCCGATACTATCGCTTCGGCGCTGGCAGTGGCGTTATCAGCTTTATATGAAACTACGCTGGTTTATTGTTTTGAGAAAAAAGGGGTTTTGCAGGATATCAATGACGAGGAATCACTGATCAGGGAAATTGACCCGGACAGGTATGAGGAATTAAAAAAACAACAAATCATCCATAGCGGCATGTTGCCCAAGCTGGATAATGCTTTTACAGCAATAGGTTGCGGGGTAAAAGCGGTGATTATAGGTCATTCTGATGACCTGGGACAAATAAAGAAAAAACAAGCATTCGGAACACGATTAAGCAATAAAAAATGAGCGAACAACAAAATATTGCCATACTGGGCAGCGGCAACATTGGATTGTCATTAGCAAGAGGATTGGTTAAAGCAGGTATTTACCAGCCTGGACAGATCATACTAACCCGTCGTAGTTTATCAGCCTTATTGCCGCTGGCCGAAGAAGGCTACCAAATCAATAACAACAACTCCGAGGCTGTTAAGATGGCTGACATTGTTGTTTTAGCGGTATTGCCACAGCAGTTGAACAAATTGTTGTATGAGATCAAACCCGCCATTAAGAAGCTTAAACATTTGCTCATTTCGGTAGTTTCCGGTGTCAGTTGCCAGGATATCCGCCTGCAATGCGGTACACAGGTGCAGGTGATAAGGGCCATGCCAAATACGGCAATTGCCATCGGTCAATCCATGACTTGTATAGCTACCGACAATGCCTCTGATGAAAACGTGGCCCTGGTAAAATCAATGTTTGATACGGTAGGTGTCACCATTCAGATCAATGAAGAACTAATGACTTCGGCAACCGCGCTATGCGCCTGCGGGATCGCTTTCTTCCTGCGCTCTATCCGGGCTGCATCACAAGGGGGAACTGAGATCGGTTTCCATGCACACGACGCCCTTAAAATGGCGGCCCAAACCGCGAAAGGCGCGGCTGATCTGCTATTACAACTCGCATCTCATCCCGAACAGGAAATTGATAAAGTAACTTCCCCAAAAGGCTGTACCATTGCCGGATTAAATGAAATGGAACATAATGGCTTTAGCTCTGCTATGATCAAGGGAATTAAAATGTCCGCGGAGAAAGCGGCGATTTTGTATGATAAAGAGGGTTGATTTTTAGGCGAAAGGTAAAAGGATAAGGGTGAGAGGCTTTGAAACGATAACTTATTGCTATCCAATGAATAACCTTTATCCTTTCACCTCTAAAACTTACTCCAAATAATAATGCCTGATCCTGTTCAATTGGTCGTCCAGCTCATAAATCAAAGGCACACCGGTTGGCAAATCCAGTTGGGTCACCTCTTCGTCGGATAAATGATCGATATACTGTATCAATGCACGTAAACTATTTCCGTGCCCGGATACGATCACTTTATGGTTCAGACGAATATCCGGTAGAATACTTTCGTGCCAGAAAGGCAATACCCTGTCCATAGTTTCAGCCAGGTTTTCAGTAAGCGGCAATTCGCGTTCTGTCAGGTGTTTATAGCGTGGATCGCGGCCCGGATAACGCTCGTCCTCCTTGGTGATCTCCGGCGGAAGCTCATGTGGGTCGCGGCGCCATTTGTGCACTTGCTCCTCACCATATTTTGCTACTATTTCATCCTTGTTTAATCCTTGTAATGCGCCATAAAAACGCTCGTTCAGCCGCCATGATTTTTGTACGGGTATCCAAAGCAGATCCATTTCTTCCAGCAGGATGTGCATGGTTTTGATCGATCTTTTTAAAACAGAGCAGAAGCCGGTATCAAAAGTGTAGCCATATTTCTTTAAAAGCTGACCGGCATTTTTCGCCTGCTGATAACCATTTTCAGAAAGATCCACGTCCGTCCACCCCGTAAAGCGGTTTTCCTGGTTCCAGATACTTTCGCCGTGGCGGATCAAAACGAGTTTTTGCATTTGATAAAGGTAAAAGGTTAAAGGCGAAAGGTGAAAGCTATTATATGATAATTAATACAAATAATCGGTGGAATCAACCAACAATCAGTGGAATCATAATAAATCATTTTACTATATTGCATCATAAAACCATTTAAACCCTAAATTATTATGATCCCAACAACACCTGTTCCCGCTAAGGATGGGACTGCTAATCCTGCTCCACTGGGCCTGTGCGCTTTTGGCATGACCACCGTATTGCTGAATTTTCACAACGCCGGTTTTTTTGAACTGAACTCGATGATACTGGCAATGGGCCTGTTTTACGGGGGGCTTGCCCAAGTTATCGCGGGTATTATAGAGGCTAAAAAAAATAACACCTTTGGATTAACAGCTTTCACTTCCTACGGTTTCTTCTGGCTATCACTGGTTGGCTTTATTGTGATGGCAAAAGTTGGTTGGATCGCCGGCCCTTCAGAGGGTGCTAAGGCCGCCTATTTGGGTATTTGGGGCCTGTTCACTTTCTGCATGTTCTTCGGTACATTAAAATTAAATAAAGCCTTGCAATTTGTCTTTGGTTCGTTAACCATCCTGTTCATATTGCTTGCTGCCGGTGATGCAACCGGGAATATAGCTATTACACACCTGGCAGGTTACGAAGGTATAATATGCGGTTTGTCAGCTATTTACACTGGAATAGCTAATGTTTTAAATGAAGTTTATGGCCGGACGGTTTTACCGATTGGAACCGTATAAATTTTGCCGGTTAATTGTGCTAAATTGCGCTTGTGAAAGATTTTAAGAAATATTATACCATCCCTGCCACACCCGAAGAAGTTTATACTGCGCTGACCAACCCCTTCACAATTGAATTATGGACAGGAGACCCAGCGGTAATGAGCACTCAACCGGGTTCCGAGTTTTCGATGTGGGACGGCAGTATAGTAGGCAAAAATTTAGAGTTCGAAGAAAACAAAAAGATCGTACAGCAATGGTATTTCGACGGGCAGCCTGAAATGTCTGTAGTTACGATCAAATTACACCCGGGAAATAACCATTCAACTTCGGTTGAGGTCAGGCATACCAATATCCCTGATGATGACTATGATAGTTTTGCTGATGGCTGGACCTCCTCCTTTTTCGGCCCCCTGACAGAGTTCTTTGAAGGAGAATAAAAAGTATTAAACAACAAAGAAGCCGCCAAAAAACTGAGCGGCTTCTTTTATTTATTATAGTCCTTATTGATTTTAAAACAAGGTAAACTCTACACGGCGATTTAATTGACGGCCGGCAGCGGTTTTATTGGTGGCTATAGGTTGTGTTTTACCATAACCTGTTGCTTCAATACGCGAAGCGTTAGCACCCTTACTTACCAAATAAGCTTTGATCGATTCTGCACGATCTTTAGATAATTTCAGGTTGGCATCAGCTGAACCTACATTATCAGTATGTCCGGCTAATTTTAAGCTGAAGTTTTTGGCCACTAATAAGGCAGCAACTTTATCCAAACTTGGTAATGAGTGATCACGAAGTGTTGATTTTCCAAAATCAAACTCAAGATTTTTGATCGCTTCTTTAACCACTTTCCTGTCTTCTTCAGTTACGTACACCTTTACATCCGGTGCTGGTAGCGGGCAACCTGATCCGTCAACCTTGGTATTTGCCGGGGTATTAGGGCATTTGTCATTAACATCCGGAACGCCATCACCATCACTATCTGTGGTCAATTTAGCCAGGTTAGCGTTGGTCGTGTTCAAATCATTTCTTAACTGGTCATTCTTAGCTTTCTCGGCATCGATTTGAGACTGTTGGGCCTGTAATGAATTTTGTAAAGCTTGTTCCTGGGTTAAGTATTCAGTCCGCATCGAAGCCACGGGGTTATGTGTAGCCAATTGTGGTTTTGAGCGGCTTCCCAAAGCAAATTCCAACCCGATGTGTCCATAAGAGAAACGGTCATTTGTAGAACCGATGTTATAGCCATCCAGGTTATCAGAATTAACGAAATTTACCTGGTAACCTAAGTCAAGATTTACACCCGGCGCAAGGTCAAACTTCAAACCGGCACCTACCGGTATAAAAACTTCCCTCACATGACCATTGTTGTCCGTTTTAAAATTTGATTTTGATCCATCAGCTGCAGTCAAAACAGGCGTATATCCCATTATACCACCACCTACCGTAAGGTATGGCTGGATAAACCCTTTCTGATGACGCCAGTTTATATTAGCTAACGTAAAATTAGCGCTTAAACTTGCCGCATAATTAAGTTTGGTATCGAACCGGCTAAAAGGTGAAGAACCCGTCCCATTAGGTTGTGAGTTATCAGCCTGCAATTTCCCCGCAAGGAAATCAGCCTGGAGACCGAATGACGGCAATATTTGTTTTTTGATAAATCCACCATAACCTATTTGTGCATTTGGCGAAGTAAAGTCCTGCCGGTTATTGTTTCCGAAAATTGTAAAGGGAGTTAATACACCTCCATTAATGCCAATAGACCAGCTACGAAAAGCGTCACCTCCTGAAAAGGGTTTTACGTAATCATTAAAATGTGTAGCGGTATCGGTTGTTTTTACTTTAGAAGAATCAGGACTTTGAGCGAAAAGTTGGCTGCCTGCGAGGATTCCTGTAACTAACAGGGCAGCTTTTTTAAATTGGGGTTTCATAATAATAATTGTTGTTTAATTTACTGTTCTGTTTTTCAGAACACAGCAGTAGGGTCAACATCAATGCCACAGAAAGTATTTTAGGGTAATATTCACTACTCACAACTACTTGCGTTAATATTCGGCAATGGTAAGCCAGTGAAGGTCAGCCAATAAAATCGGATCTATATGTTAAGCGGGTGTTAAGCCCCGGCAAAGGACATGACAATAGACTGACCTTTTGAACTGAAAGGTTAATGAGTTATAAACTATACAGTTTAAGTAAATGAGGACATAATTAAGCCATAACAGCGATAAGACTAAATACTTTCTCTCCCAATTCAACATCTCCACTAATGGTCGATCCGTCAATAGCTATAGTAGAGCTAATACCTTTCGTAAATACCTTCCATGCAACATCAGGCGGTATAACAACGGAGGCTACAGGGGCATTATTTGGTGATGTTTTATCTAAAGCCCATCCGTTAACTGTTTTCGACAGGTACCAGTTCCCGCCTGCTTCTCCGCTTATCGTGATTTGGACACAATATCCATTGTCAGCAGCAACATTACGAAAAGCATGAGGCAAACCCCGCATAAATATATCGATGCAAGGATAGAATAATTCTTTAGTCATCAAAGGCGCTGTCTTTCCTATTGCATTCCTGATCTGCTGTTGATGGTGCCATTTCTCGGTATATTCCCTTGCGATATGAAACCAGTTTGTTGATTCATCCTCCCCTGCCCATGCTACCGAATATTTTGCCGGCCCAAAAGGATCGATCGACGAAAGATATTCGTTGTATGGCTTCCCGGCATCTTCCAGCATCTTGATTATTTGAGAGGGGCTAACTCTTTTCATCGCATATACCCAAACAGCATTCAACTCGTTTAAATAAGTGACCAGGTCCTGGTAGCCATTGATAACAGGAGACGATAAGGGTGGAGTATAACCTTCTTTTGATGAGATCGCACGCATACTAACATCCAGCAAATGCGCAGCAATATCTTTTACGCTCCATTGCCTTGCCAAAGTGGGTTTATTCCAATCATCGGCGGAAAGCGAGCGTAAAAGATCGATCAATAATTCGTCAAGCACCGGGAAGAGGTGCAAAACGGGTATAGGGATTTTACGATCCATAACGAAGGCCTTTGAACACGAAAATACGACTAAAGCGCGCTTTTCTCCAAAGCTTGTGTGATATCAGCAATGATATCGTCTACTTTTTCAAGCCCGGTAGAAATACGGATCAGTCCGGGCGTAATGCCTACGGATAATCGCTGTTCTTCTGTCAGCCTTGAATGGGTAGTGCTTGCGGGGTGCGATGCGATGCTGCGTGTATCGCCGAGGTTTGCTGTTACCGAAAGCATTTCCAGTGAATCTAAAAACTTGCGTCCTGCTTCCAATCCGCCTTTTAGCTCCATGCAAAATACGCCGCCACCCAACTTCATTTGCTTTTTAGCGATCTCATATTGAGGGTGATTAGGTAAAAAAGGATATTTAACCCAGGCCACATTTGGATTGCTTTGTAAGGTTTCTGCCAGTTTAAGTGCGCTTTCGCTATGACGCTGCATACGTACATCCAGCGTTTCCAGGCTTTTGCTCAATACCCATGCGTTAAATGGGGACAATGACGGCCCGGTATTACGGCAAAAAAGATAGATCTCTTTAATAAGGTCAGCACGGCCAAGAACAATGCCGCCTAATACCCTGCCCTGCCCGTCTATCCATTTGGTAGCCGAATGCACTACCAGGTCAGCACCATAATCAATGGGCCTTTGTAATAAAGGGGTAGCAAAACAATTATCTACATTCAGGATCAAACCGTGTTTTTTGGCGAACGAGCCAGTCCACTCCAGGTCGATCACCTCCAATTGTGGATTGGTAGGCGTTTCCAGGTAGATCATTTTGGTATTTGGCTGCACGGCAGCTTCCCAAGCAGCATTATCGCCCACAGGTACCAGCGTACTGGTGATCCCAAAACGAGGTAAATATTTGGTTACCATGGTAAAGGTGCTGCCGAAAACCGAGCTGCAGCAGATCAAATGGTCGCCTTGTTGCAGCAAAGCAAACATCGATGAAAATATCGCGCTCATGCCTGTCGAGGTAGCAAAACCTGCCTCAGCACCTTCCAGCGCACACATCTTAGCCACAAATTCATCCACGTTGGGATTACTGAAACGGCTGTAAATATTATCATCTGTTTCATCTGCAAAGGCGGCGCGCATGGCTTCGGCCTCATCAAATGTAAAACTGCTGGTAATATACAAAGGCGTTGAGTGCTCTTGCTGTGATGTTTTAGGGGTTTGAATACGGATGGCTTGGGTAACTGGGTCTAAATTTGAAGGCATGATAAATGTGAATGTAAAAAAGAAAATATATTATTCGGCAGGATGTACAAATACCTGCGATTTGATCTTCGTGCCGCCGCTCATTAAAGTTGCAGCGACCGAACAGTATTTATTAACAGAAAGATCGACTGCACGACTGGCCTTATCTGGATCAACATCGCCATAGATATGAAATTCGATATTGATCGACTCCCATAAAGATGGTTCCTTGCCCGTTTCACGCTCGGCGCTGACAGTCATTTTGTAATCAACCACATCCTGGCGTTGCTTTTTAAGGATGCTGATCACATCAATAGCAGAGCATCCGGCCAAGCCCATTAACAGGGTTTGCATCGGGCGTACGCCATAATTCTCGCCGCCGCTTTCGGGGCTGCTGTCCATTTTAATACTATGACCGTTCTGATCTGTGGCTTCAAAACCAAAATCACCATGAACGCGCGAAAGTTGAATAGTAGGCATGGTGTAAATTTTTAAAGGCGCAATTTACTATTTTTAAGGTCGATTGCCACCTGTGATAAACAATTGTGACTATTGGTAAATAAAATTCTAAATTTAGGCGCTATGAAGAAGCTGTTGTTAATAATAGGTTTTACGTGTTCGGCGCTATTATGTTTTGGTCAAAAACATTTATTATCCTATGATGATGTGAAATTTTTATTGATCAATAATCTGCAAAAGACCGATACTTTTATGATGGCTAAAGGTTACAAGATCACCAGCAAAAATACGAGCGCTAAGAACAGGAGCTATCAGTCGATCAATGGCAGCAGCCATGTCGATGTGGATGTGCGTATTGACGGAAAGAAGCTTTTTGTCGAAATCCAAACCAATGAACTGGAGCAATATGACCTTATCCATACTTCTATCGCCCAATATATTACCAAAGATTCAATGGCCGCCGATGTACAGATCTACGCCGTAAAAGACCTTGGCAGTATCTATATCACTGTTAATGATACTACACCTTACGACCCGCTAAAGCGTGAGTACGACATGCATATCGTGCCGGATAAACATATCACTGCCTATAATTGATTTGAGAATGTGATAATTTGAAGATTTGAAAATCGAAGATAATTCCCTTATAATTTTCAAATTATCAAATCAATGAATTTTCAAATTACCCTATCTTTCACCGGTATCACCAATTTTAGTCCCGACCAGGTATCATCAACGGCACAAACCTTAATATCCACCAGGCCAGTTTTAAGGGCATAATTACGGATGATATCTTCTGTAATATCCGCGGGTACCTTAGATGCCTTTTTTGGCCACGAAAGCCAAATGATGCCATTTGATTTGATGCGCCCCTTCAATCCGGGAAGCAATTCCATATATTCATCTTTGCTTTTTGTAAAGAAATGAATAAGATCGATCCTACTGCCTTCTTCATCGTCAAAATACAGATCGGCAGGCAAATCTGTGAAAAGCTGCATGTAATAATCTGGGGCGTTGACCAGCGCGATATGAAAGCCGGCCTTTATTCCCAGTTTTTTTGCAAGAGGCGTTCCGGAATAGCCTGCGGGTTGCGTCATTATTTTGTTCCCCATTCCCATAAACCATATTGTGTTTTTTGATCTACCGGGTGCCCGGATTGTTTAAGCGACAGCATGATCTGCCCGCGATGATGCGATTCATGCGAGACCAGGTAGCCCAAAAAAGCGGTAGCATGAGGTTTGAATCCTTTTATCCGCCCATCAACCGACCGTTCAAATAATTGCTCAATCGCCTTGCCGCTCAACTGCAATTCAGATTTTAAAGTCTCCCTAGTGATGTTTGTTTTTTCTAATTTAGTTAAGCCATCAAGCAGTGACGCATCTGCCACTTTCAGCCACATCAGCCGCACATTGTACATATGAGCAAACTGCTCGCCTACATTGCGGCCTTTTGAAGCGGAGATATCCTTAAGGTTTTCTTCAGCAATACTTTCAAGCAGGTAAATATTGATGCGGTTATGTATCTGCCAGGTTTCTGTCAAAGCGTTCATGACATTTTTATTTGTTTCAGGTGATGTTGCAGATGTTCCAAATAATCTTGTGCCAGCCATTCAACTGTGTGCAGGCTCACTTCTTTTTTACTATTATCACATCTGGCTTTGAGCCTGTCGGGAGGATAATTATCCAATACCCTGACGATCTGCAAATTAAGCAATCGCCACAAATGCAGCAACTCGGTGATATCCATAGCCTGGTAGTGCTGAGCCGCAACCCATTCATCCTGCTCATAGGTCAGCTTAAAGTTTTCCTCATAAGTGCAGCGTACAAATCGCTGCAAATTGATCTTGGCGCTATCACACAAATGCCCGATGACCTCTTTGTTCGACCATCTTTTGGGTGATGGTTTATGTTCCCAGTCAACAATTTGTTTATTGGCTAATGCGATAAACTGATCGATCGTTGTTATCAATTCCCCTGTCATCATCTCAATAATCTTTGATCAAATACTCTTTTCTTTTCACCTTAAATATGCAAAATCGCACCAATTATTGCACCTTTTTTTGCAGAAATATCACCTGATTTTTCATCAAAAACAGATACATGTTTAAACACGATGTTGCATTTTGCAACAGCAACACTTTGCAACACTACGCAACACCTTGCAACAAAATGTTTAAACATCTAATTTTTACACGTCCCTGCATCCTGTTTGTTAGCTAAATATACCAATGTTTAAAATTGAAAAAGCGAAAGTTTTTGTAAAAACCTTTATCTTCAAACCCTGAACTGTTAGCATGGCTCTTAACTATATTTGGGTAGGATTTTTCATTGTCGCTTTCTTATTCGCTCTGATAAGGCTGATCTTTTTAGGCGATACTGATGCGTTCCGTTCTCTGGTGGATGGGATATTCAGTTCTTCGCAAACATCGGTAATGGATATTGCATTGCCTTTGGCCGGCGCCATGACCTTTTGGCTGGGTATCATGAAGGTAGGTGAAAAGGCAGGCGCGATTAATTTTCTGTCGCGCATAGTAGGATCTTTTTTCAGGCGGATATTCCCGGAAATTCCTAAAGGCCATCCTGCTATGGGGAATCTGATGATGAGCTTCTCAGCCAATTTACTGGGACTTACTAACGCCGCAACTCCGCTTGGTTTAAAAGCGATGGATAGTCTTCAGGAAATTAATCCGGAGAAAGAAACCGCATCCAATGCGCAGATCATGTTCCTGGTATTGCTCACATCGGGAATGCAGTTATTGCCAGTCACCATCATTGCACAGCGCGCCGTAATGCACTCTGCCGACCCAACCGATGTATTTATACCCTGTATTATTGCCACCTACGCATCGGCCGTTATTGGAATGATCGCCGTGGCCATCAAACAAAAAATAAACCTTTTTGATAAAGTAATTGTCGCCTGGCTTGGCGGGGTCACATTGTTTATAACGGTATTTGTATGGTATTTCACCACACACCTTACTAAGGAACAGATCAGTACTTTTTCAAAGATCACAAGCAATTTGCTGCTTTTTCTGGTACCCGTTGCATTTATTATTGGTGGTTTGATAAAAAAAATCAACGTTTTCGAAGTTTTTATTGACGGAGCAAAAGGTGGCTTTGAAACATCTATAAAAATAATCCCATACCTGGTAGCTATGTTAGTAGGTATCAGTGTATTTAAAAATTGTGGCGCTCTCGGCTATATGAATGAGGGTTTACGTTGGATAGTTAGTCATTTAGGCCTCGATACCCGTTTTGTTGATGCTATGCCGGTGGCTTATATGAAACCGCTTAGCGGTTCTGGCTCAAGAGCGATGATGATCACACTTATGGAGCCTAAGAACTTCGGGCCGGATAGCTTTGTTGGCCGATTGGGTTGTATCTTCAACGGTTCGGCTGATACTACTTTTTATATTGTCGCTCTCTATTTTGGTGCTGTGGGCATTAAAAAGTCGCGTTATGCAATCCCTTTTGGCTTAATAGCTGACCTGGCGGGTATTATTGCTGCCATATTCGTCGCTTATTTGTTTTTTGGTAAATAACAGATTCCGGCAAAGCCATACCCTAATCTTCCCCCCTAATAACCAGCCGGTTACACCCTGCTTTTTACTAATGCTTTTATTATTATTTAAGCAACAATTGTAAAGCATTCATTATCTGTGTGATATTATTATAAAATCTTCCTTAAAAAAGGCCGCCTGGCGTAACCAAAAAGCCTTTTTCCCGTATAAACCGCTAATTTTTATTTGACCCTGACACCGTATACACCCAAATGGGTGGGCAACGGGAAATCATAATTTGAGTAAACTTGATGAAAAAGACCTCTGCCAGGCACATATTTTTTTTAGCCCTTTTCACCATTTTTACTTTTACAGGTGCATTTGCGCAGACCATCACCGTTGGCAATGTTGATCCGGGGCCTTACGGCCAGGGGTCGAATATTGCTGTACCTATTACCATTAATGATGCTGCAGCCTGTATCAACCAGGGAAACACCTTCAATTTGTACCTGTCTGATGCCTCGGGAAATTTCCCTGCGGGCGGCACGCTCATAGGTACCTCAACCGGCTTTTACAGTTCCTTTCTAAATGGGGTGATCCCTGCAGGCACACCTGCCGGCGGCGGCTATAAAGTGATTGTAAAATCAACTAATCCGGTTGTAACCAGCGCTGCTTCAGCGGCTTTTACTATAAATGCAGGTACAGCCGTTACCGCAGGGGTGTCATCACAGATCATCGGTATTAAGTACCCTGAGGTGTTTGGCCAATGCAGCGGTTCTGACGGATCGAAATTTACATTTACCGACAATTCAAGCACCGGAGCTACTACCACCGCCACCTTCCTGAATGAGCAAACACATGCTGCCGAAGCGAGCAACGTAGCGATAACAACCGCCGGTTATGCATTCACGGCAAACGCGGCTAATTACACAGTAATTGTTAAAGCCAAAACAGCAACTGGTGCAGTTGGAACCCATGCTTACCTGCTGCTGAATAATGTGATAAATACTGCGATAGGATCAACCGGCTCACAAACTGTATGCCTGATCAACGGAAAAGGCGACCTGACCATCAATATTGATATTTCATCCCCAACAGGTATACAGTTCAATTACCCCGGCAACTTATACTCATTTAGCTGGGGTGACGGCTCGGCCCCTACCATCTTAAGCTTTTGTGAGATCAAAGCGCTTAATGGCCAGGTTACCCATACGTTTACAAAGGCCTCATGCGGCAACGCCATTGGCTTACAGGTAAACAACGTGTATTGCGGAAATATTGGCGCCCCCCCGACCAGCCAGGCTAGTGTAATTGTCCCGCCCAAAAATATTTTTGTTCTAAAGCCGACTGCCTGTGCAGGCACCCCGGTTACTATCAATAACACATCAGATCCTGGTTTGGATGCTAAAACATGCCTTCAAAATACAAATGCCTTATATACCTGGCTACTGGATGGAGTTGCCTACCAGAATTATCCGCTTAATAAACCTTTTGTAATCCCGGCTACAACGCTTCCGGGTACACACACCGTAACGCTGCAGCTTCAAAATGGCAGCCCCGGATGTTTACCTACCGATGTTTCACATGATATTTGTCTGCAGGCCCCACCGAAACCGATTTTTAGTATTCCTGCTACCGCTTGTATGTCGAGTGGGCCTCTTACCCCCGTAAATACATCTGTTGTTGACGCTGGTTGCAGCTCCACAAATCAATATGTTTGGACGGTTACCGGCCCTGCTCCTGTTACTTACGCAAGTGGCACAAATGCTAACAGCAAATCGCCGCAATTTACTTTTACTGCCCCTGGCGCTTATTCAATTCAATTGGCTATCACCACACCAAATTGCGGCAGCGTATCAGCACCGGCACAAAATATCGTTGTCGACGGTACCCCAACTGCTTCCCTGTCGCCTGACGCGACTTTATGCGGTAATAATCAGACACTTATTTTTGATCCTAACCCCGGCCCTACACAAACCAAACTGACAGGAACCGCTCAGGCATTACCTACTACTTATACCTGGGTGATTACAGGAGGTGCTTTCAGCTTTCAAAATACCACTACGCAGAATAGCCAGTACCCTATCATCGCATTTGCTGATTTTGCAACTTATACCATAAAAGTTACACAGGTTAATACTTGCGGTACTATCACAAAAACACAAAAGCTGACTTTTGTGCAGGCCCCTACGGTTACTGCCGGGAGCCCGCAAACAATATGCGCAAGCACACCTGTAGTAACGCTGGCAGGGCAAATAACAGGTACTACAACAAATTATCAATGGACAGGCGGCAACGGAACATTCGCCCCTGATCGCAAAACGCTTACCGCGAAATACACCCCATCCGCAGCGGAGATCAATGCAGGGCAGGTCACTTTAACATTGCAGGCAACCACCGCTTTACCGGCTCCATGTAATATCATTAACAGTAACGTTACCATTAGCATTACTCCAATTGCCAACATAACCAGCCCGCCATCCAAAACGATCTGTACCGGCGAACCTGTTGCTTATGATATTACTTCGAATGATCCTACCAGTAGTTTTACCTGGACAGCCACAGTAACGTCGGGAACGGCTACAGGCGTAGCAGCTACCGGCAGCGGTACTACTATAAATGATATTATCACTAATACAAATCCGAATGTTCCGGCGGTAATAACTTATGTGATCACTCCCAAAAATAGCGGATGCCAGGGTAATACAGCCAGCATCATAGTTACTGTTAACCCCTTGCCCAAGATCACAGCGGTACCGGTTAGTTCACCGATATGCAGTAACCAGCCGGCTAACATCACTCTAACATCAAACATTACAAATACCAGCTATACCTGGACAAGCGTGGCCTCGAACGGAATAACAGGAAATACTAACCAGGGAAGCGGCGTAGTTACTACCGCTATACAGGATGTACTGGTTAACAATGCATCCACTCCCGGCACGGTTACTTATACTATTACGCCTTACAATGGTACATGCCCTGGTCCCGTAAAAACTGCTACCATAACGGTACAACCTTTACCGGTACAATCCTTACCAGGTGCGGATGATGAGATTTGCAGCACCACAACTTATAGCTTAAAAGGTAATGACCCTTCGCCCGGCACAGGTAAATGGACACAGATTTCAGGCCCGGCTGTTACTTTCTCTGATGATACCAAACCTAATGCCGTAGTTAACGGATTGATCGCAGGTAGTTCCTACCAGTTTAAATGGACGATCACCGCTACACCAACGTGTCCGCCTAACAGCAACGCAGTAAATATTATTGTGGATAAACCAACTATAGGCGGCACTACAGCAACCACAAGCCCGCTGATTGTTTGCTCGGGCAGCAGCAGCGGGCAGATCACGCTTACGGGCCAGCAGGGAGATATTATCCGCTGGGAATCATCAACTGATAATGGCACAACATGGGATCCGATCGTGAATGTCAGCGCAACCCAATCTTACTCGAACCTGACACAGACCACGCAATACCGGGCAATTATCCAAAGCGGGAAGTGTAGCATAGCGCCTTCATCGGTTACAACAATCACGGTTAACCCAATCACCATTGTTGCTGATGCCGGTACGACCCAAACTTTATGTAATCAGACATCCACCACGTTAGCAGGAAATGATCCTGGCACCTTTACGGGTGTCTGGACACAAACAGCAGGTCCGGCGGCAACTATTGCAAACCCCAACGACCCGCATACGCAAATTACCGGGCTTGTAAGCGGGAACGTATATACTTTTACCTGGACCATAAAGGGTTTGCCTCCATGCGCTGACACCAAATCATCTGTCAACGTCAATACCGCCGGAGATATCACGGCCAGCTTTACTGCGGATAAGATCAGAGGTTGCGGGCCAACAACGGTGACATTTACTAATACCTCCACCCCTGCTCCATCTGGATTGGTACTGTGGGATTTTGGAGACAATACCACTTCGGATTTGTTAAATCCATCGCCGCATACGTTCGCACCTTCGCCCGATGGTAAGGAGATAACTTATACGGTTACCTTAACACCTGTCGGCAATTGTAACCTAAAAACTCCATTTACCATGGATATAAAGGTAAGCCCGGCGGTTCCGGTGGCGAGGCTTTTCCCAAGCCAGACTTCCGCCTGCGGTGCATTTACACTGACCGCTAAGAACACCTCGCCGGGTAATAATGCCAGCTATGATTTCTACCTTACCGATCAAACTGGTACTGAACTTCAGCATTTAACCATTGCTGATAAAAGCGATGCGGTATTTCAGCCTGTCAATCCGCGTAAGCCAACTAATTACACGGTTTATGTAGTGGCTACCGATCTGTGCGGCAACCAAGGCACTTCAACTCCTGTTATTATTACAGGTTCACCATCTTCGGTTATATCTTTAATGCAGATCCAGAAAGGCCTTCAAACCATCTGCATCGGCAACTCAATAACCTTGCAGAACATTTCCTCCGGAGGAGATCGCTTTACCTACACGATATATGATGCGGATAAAAAGCCCCTTACAACCATAGATGCAGGTACAGAAGATTTGAATTACACCCCTACAGCCGTTGGTACTTACTACGTATCCATCATTGCCGGTAATACGGGCTGTGGCGATGCTGCTGAATCGGACCTGAAAAAGTTTACAGTATATCCTGATCCGCAACCGAACTTTACTTACAAGGTGAATGACGACTACACCGTAACCTTCACCAATACTACACCTGATGATGTAAACGTACCGGCTAGCTCATTAAGCTATTCATGGATTTATGGTGATGGCTCTCCCAATGAAGCAGGTTATATGCCAAGTGTACATCAATATGACTATAATCACTCCCCTTTTACCGTTACACTTAAGGCATTCAATGCGGCAAGCGGGTGTTTGGGGGTAACTACACAAACAATTATTATCAAATTTTTAGGAGGTATCTATTTACCCAACGCGTTTATCCCAACCAGTTCAGATCCCCAGCTCAATGTATTTAAAGCTAAGGGCACTGGTATCAAGGAATGGCACCTGCAGATATTCAACAATTTTGGGGAACTGGTTTGGGAAACAACCAAACTCGATAGTAACGGCTCGCCGATGGAAGGCTGGGATGGCACATTTAAAGGGGCGCCTGCACAACAGGGCGTGTATGTATGGCAGGCTTCGGCCACATTGGTCAATGGCACGCAGTGGAAAGGCATGTCGTACAAAAATTCGGCACCAAAACGGACAGGGTCGATACATTTAATCAGATAAAGGATGAAGAATTTGGCTAAGCGCTGGTATTTATTTTTACTATTATTGCTGAAAGGCTTACCAGGCTTTGCACAGGACCACATGTATTCTCAATTTTTCGACTCTCCCACTTATCTTAACCCGGCTTTGACGGGCCAGTTTAAGGGAGACCTGCGCATGAACCTGATCTATCGCAACCAATGGACAACCACACCGGGCGCATTTTCATACGTCACTGCATCTATCGATTATAATGTACCGAGATTTGGCGGAGGCATAGGTTTGATGTTTACCCGCAGCAGTGAGGGTACTGCATATTTGGATAAAACAAATATATCTGGCTTGTACTCTTATAGTGTTGGCTCTGAAGATTATGTACTTTCCTTTGGCTTGCAGGCCGGGATCACCAACCGTGTACTCGACTACAGCAAATTGGTATTCGGTGATCAGATCGATCCTACGTTGGGCATCACCGGCGGTTCGTCAGCAGCGGGTTCTTTACCTTACAACAATAAATTTTATTTTGATTCGGGAATAGGCACAAATCTTGCTGTTGGTGACTTCAATATCGGGGCCGCATTGCAGCATATCAACAAGCCAAACGAATCTTTTACCGGGACGCCATCAAAACTGCCCATGCGTGTAAACGCGCATTTAAGTTATCGGCTCGACCTTAATGCTTATGACAATTTGGAAGATGATGAAAAAGCCTATGTGATCCCTTCGGTTGTTTTTTATAAACAATCACAATATCAATCTTACAGCATGGGTTTACAGTACAAACGTCGAAGTATTAACGTAGGTTTGTGGTATCGCAGCGGTAATACCGATGGCCCAAGTGCTGTAGTTGTTTCCCTTATATTTGACCTTTTCATTAACAGGGATGGCGGCGAAAAGTTACGATTTGGAGTAAGTCATGATGCGCCTGTTTCGGGGTTGAGTTACGGCAACACCAGCGGCACACAGGAAGGAAGTATTGGCTATGAAACTACGCTGCCTTCGCGCACAGATACATCGCCAAGATTTGAAGGGGCTCGGCGTTGTTATGAATTTTATTGATATTTGACCCATTAAATGGCTAAACATTACTTAACACACAAGCAAGGCAAAAAAAGCTTTGCAATTAAAGGAATATCGGTACTGGTTGTTCTGGCAATAATTTTTGCGGTTGTTTTGATCCGTTTTGCAATGTCGGGTTCAAAATCCGACTCAACTAACGGCTTACCCAGCAGCGACGAAGCGTATTTGATCGCGAAGCAATTTATCCAGCCTACCATCAAGTTTAGCCCGGCAAACTTCCAGGGACAGGGTTATCAATGTGCCCAAAAGCCTGACTCAACATACATCATCAAATCATACGTTGAATCCATCAATAAGCCCGGCGAGAAAAACCTGACTACTTTTGAGATCACCCTAAAATTTGTCGGAGGCCTCCCTGCTGATAAAAAAAGCTGGAAAGTGCTTAACCTCACCGAGAATTAAAATTTATCTTTTACACTGAGTCTATAATTGATTGCACACGCAACGAAATAAAACTGTTGGTGATCAATGTTTTAGCTTTCTGCTTTGAGCATTCAGCTTTTAGCTTTTATATAATCGTTTTGGTTGTCCTATCTTTAATGTATTATGGATAACATAAAAGAATTACTCACCCGCGCCGAGGCAAAAACCGACCGCTCGCATTACCGCACCATTGTAAAGGCAGGTAATCATACCGTAGTCACCGATGAACCGGTTGCCGCAGGGGGAAAAGATGAAGGGATCAGCCCGCAACAATTGCTTTTAGCCAGTTTGGGAAGCTGCACGGCCATTACATTACGAATGTATATCGATCGTAAAATGTGGGCCGTGGATGAAATCTCTGTCGGCATGGAGCTTTTCAAGATATCAGGCAATACGGTAATCGAAATTAAGCTGGATTTTGAAGGCGACCTATCCGACGAACAAAAAAAGCGCCTCGTACAAATAGCCGAAGCCTGCCCTATTCACAAGCTGCTCTCCTGCAAAGTCATCTTCGAGACCGGACTGAAACAGACATAAAAAAAAGCATCCCGGTTAAAAACCAGGATGCTTCAATCACTCTAAAACAATCACCTCTAAATTAGAAGTACCTTTAATAATTATATATTCTGAACTAATTATTGACCATTTAAATAACTTAGTCAAATATACCTAATAAACTTTTCTGGTAGTAAATGATAGCCGAATTTTGACCCAAAGGTGACAGTGCGTCAATGCATTAAGCCTTTGATGAAAATATCCACGAGCATCAGCCTTTTATTGTGTATTTCGTCGAGATGTTCTTTTTTCGGGAAGGTGTTTTTTCTGTATCCTGCGGCACTCACTCTAACCCCCTGCAGTGCATCAAGCAGCAGATCCACAATCTCGCGTGGATTGTCTACCGGTTTTATTTTGCCTCTTTCTGCTTCTGCTTTTATAGCATTTCCAAGCAGGTCCATTTCTGTCTGGCGGATAAGTTCCACAATCTCCCAGATGGTATCGGGCAAGCTTTGTTCGTTCAACCTGATAAAATCAAAAAAATTATAATTATCAACGATCAGCTTATGATGGGTATCGATCTGGAATACAAATGCTTCTTTCAGATCAGTGAGCTTCGAAATATTATCCTCAAGCACTTTCAGGTAATCAGTAGCTATTTTACGCGCAACCGCAATATACAACTGGCTTTTGTCGGGGAAATAATAATAAAGCAGGGCCTTCGACATCGATAGCGTTCCCGCTATTTCATTCATGGTTGTTTTAGCATAACCATAATGCAAAAACTGCTGATAGGCAGCCTCTAATATCTTTTCCTTTTTTATATCCTGCTGATCACTTCCTGAATTCATTAATAGCTTAGTTTATAAAGTTTAGGGGCAACTTATTGTTTAATAACTGTCTTCCTGACTTTTTTAACAAATCTATCAAAAAATCTAAATATTTAAAGTCATAGCTACGTCTAAAAAGAATAATCGATGTTCAAACGCGTATAGAGAGATTAATTATGAAGCCTCAACTATTCCAACACCTGCTCCAATAACCAATGCATCCTCCAGCGCGCCAATTACCGGGTCGAAAATACGTGTCTGCCTTACGATGCTTTTGCGCAACAGGAAGCTGCCAAAGGTGGATGCTAATGCCGCTGCGGAACCTACTAATGCCCCTGCCAAAGGCTGATTACCGCTTGCCTTATAAATGCTTGCTCCTGCCAACGCACCCGACAGGCATCGCGCAATAAGGCCGACAGGCTTGATTCGATTTGGTGCAGAAGGCAATTTATCACCAATCAGCTCGGCTATTACAAAAATTTTGAGCGCAGTTGCCACTTTATCAGATTGCATAAAGGCCAATGATGAGTGAGAAAGCTGCCGGGAATGATGATGACTTAAAATGTGGCTGGTGATAGCCGGAGCCGAGGATGTACGCATGCCGGCGAGCAATCCCAGCCCTACCACCTGCCAGAGTGGTTGTGATATTTCAAATTCCAATAACTTACTACGTTTGGCCTTGTCCTCCATTGCAAACTCATAACCTGTGATAGTAAAAAGATGTTTTACATCTTACTAAAAATATAATACAAACCAGTAAAATGGTTTAAGCTACGACGCACTTGATATTTTAAAAAACGAGGCACAAAAAAAGCCGTCCCGATTAACCGGGACGGCTTTGCTAAGCTAAATTGGGTTATATTACACTACTTCTGTAAGCTCCACAGCTTCTTTGTGAACCTCTTCTTCCACTGTTTTACCGGCGAACCTTGATTTAATGCGTATCCTGAGGATGTACATACATGGCACCAGTATCAGGGTGATCACGGTTGCAAAACCCAAACCAAATATCATTGTCCATGATAA
>Ga0105237_10000953_pt1 | contig 38916 bp, 38 predicted proteins | sample KBSC24metaG_FD_81520 | JGI IMG/M metagenome (GOLD analysis project Ga0105237, IMG submission 81520) | Corn rhizosphere microbial communities from Kellogg Biological Station, Michigan, USA - KBS C2-4 metaG | ecosystem: Host-associated > Plants > Roots > Rhizosphere > Soil | place: Michigan, USA...
ACAAGATCAACGCTGGTCAGGGGACCATCGGCCAGTTGCTGGTGAATCCGGCGCTCTATGATTCGCTCAATGGGACGATGCATGAAGTGCAGGGATTGGTGAAAGATATCCACGCGAATCCGAAGAAGTTTTTGCGTATCAAGCTGGGACTCTTTTGAGGGACTCGCGGCTGCCCATGGCAAAGAAAGTGTCACGCAAAGGTGCAGAGCCGCAAAGAAAATCTGTAATGCGGAAGGCGGAGTTCCTCGCCGCTTGGTCCCGCCACTCGGGCGGTCCGCTTTTGAGGAACTCGCGCAAGACGGACTCGGTTCCGGCGGCTAAGTCCGCTGAGTTTCTCTTTCATTTGGCGCCGCCGGGAGCGGGCTTTGCGCTTTGAAGCAACTGATCGTCAATGCAGACGATTTTGGTTTCACACGCGACGTAAATCGGGGTATTGTCGAAGCGCATCGGAACGGCATTCTCACTGCCACTACTTTGATGGCGAATGGGGCTGAGTTTGACGATGCTGCCGATTGTTCGCGGGAGAATCCCGGACTGGATATCGGTGCGCACCTGGTGCTGATCGGCGGGAATTCGCTTGCACCGCCGTTCCGCGACTTGCCTTCGACTGTGACGGATCTTCTTGTCGCGGTTTCTCGAAAAAAGATCAGTCCTTACGAGGAATTTCGGCCGCAGATCGAGAAGATTCTGAGCGCGGGTATTTCGATCTCGCATCTCGATACGCACAAGCATACTCATCTATTTCCGCCGGTGCTGGATGCGATGGCGCGGCTTGCGGAGGAGTTTGGGATTCCGTGGGTGCGGCGGCCGTTCGATCTTCCGTTGAGTGGGGCGGGCGTCCCTTTGATGGTGCGGCTGACCAATCAGTCTTTGCGTGCGGTGCGAGCGGGATTTCACCGGAAACTGGCGCGGCATGGGTGCCGGACGACGGATCATTTCGCCGGGTTCCAAATTACGGGACGGCTTCGCAGTAAGGAATTGATTGCGGTGCTTCGATCACTACCGGAAGGGTCTACGGAATTCATGTGCCATCCGGGATTTTGCACTGATGAGCTTCGGGGTGCTGCTACGCGGTTGAAGGAAAGCCGGGCGGCTGAACTCGATGCTTTGGTGGACCCGGCGGTTCGGGAGACTCTCGCAGAACTCGATATTCGATTGACGGACTACCGCCGGCTTGCTTCTTTTCACGACAAGCCGCCGAGCCGCCAAGAAAATCAATCTTGACAATCCTGTAAGTATCACCTTATACTCCATGTAAATAGTAGAGTGATAATTTGATCACGAAACTATGAACTACATCGGAGGACTACGGATGAGATCTGAAAGGGTTTGTTTATGGATTCGTAACAGTCTGGCGGGAGTTCCGTTTCTAGTTTTATGGATGATTGGCTCTGAGAAGGAAGCCAGGGCGTATACCGATCCCGGAACCGGCACGATGATTTTCCAGATGCTCGCAGCCGCCTTGGCCGGATCGTTTTTCTACATACGAAAATTTACGACGTGGCTCAAGCCGGGTAAAAAGAAGGACTCGGAAGAGTGAGCGCAAATCCATCTCGCCTGGCATCGCGCACAGAATTGACTGCTTCGTTCCGCGACCCCGCGGGAAGCCTGTTTATTCGCGAAGGGCGAGTGCTGCGGATTGTGACTCCCGCCGGTCAGAGGGACGCACTCGCATTCTTGAATTCCAGGGGTGGCCGGAAGGCGATGGAGAGCGGGCGCGTGGTGCGATCGGAGGCTCTCGAAGACTCCCGGACAACCAAGTTGTTGCGGGAACCATCGATTCGCTCGTTATTCGAGACGATTGAAGGAGCGATTATTGTGGAGCACGAGCGCATTCCCTTTCCGAGTTTTCCGTATGAATGGCCGCCGGAGATGCTGCATGCGGCGGGCACGCTGACGCTCGACCTGGCGCAGGAATTATTGAACGAGGGTATTGGCCTGAAGGATGCGACGCCCTATAACGTACTGTTTCGCGGACCGGAACCTGTTTTCATCGATCTGCTTTCGTTTGAGAAGCGCGATCCGGGAGATGCGGCGTGGCTGGCCTATGCGCAGTTCGTACGTACTTTCTTGTTACCCCTGATCGCCAATCGACAATTTGGGTTCTCACTTGACCAGATTCTGACAACTCGCCGTGACGGGCTGGAACCGGAGGACGTTTATCAATGGCTCGGACTTTCGCAAAAAATCCGCCCTCCTTTTCTGTCGCTGGTATCGATGCCGAAGTGGCTGACGGCGCGGCACGATCCGGACGATACGAATATCTACAAGAAGCACGCGCTCCACAATCCTGAGAAGGCCAGATTCATTCTCGATGCGCTCATGAACCGCATTCGCCGCGGGTTGCAGAAGCTTGAACCTCGTCCGGGGAAGAAGTCCACGTGGTCGGACTATATGGGCGAGAACAACAACTACACAGCCGGTCACTTCGATGCGAAACAACAATTTGTTGCCGGTATCGTCCGGGAGTTTGCTCCGAAGCGCGTGCTGGACGTTGGCTGCAACACGGGCCATTTCAGCGCCATTGCGGCACGCGGCGGCGCCTCGGTTGTCGCCATCGACTACGATCCGGTGGTATTGGGGGATGTCTGGCGCATGGCCCGCGCGCAGAAACTGGATATCCAGCCGCTGGCAGTAAATCTCACGCGGCCAACGTCCGGCATTGGATGGCGCAACCGGGAGTGCCCGTCTTTCCTTGACCGTGCGACCGGAGCGTTTGACGGGCTGCTGATGCTTGCTGTTATCCACCACATGCTGGTGACTGAGCGAATTCCCTTACCGGACATTCTGGAGATGGCGTCCGAGCTGACGACAGACCTTGCGGTCATCGAGTTCATCGCGCCGGAAGATTCTATGTTCCGCCGGCTTGTGCGGGGACGTGAAGAACTGCACAAGGAGCTGAACAACGTGATGTTCGAAAACCTGGCCAGCCGGTACTTCGAAATCGTACGGGTGCAGCACGAGCCAGGGACCAGCCGTTGGCTTTACGCTTTGCGAAAGAACTAACTCATGCTGAAAAATATGGCGATTGGCCTGTCGTTGGCCAATCTTTGCTTCCTTCGCGTCTGGTCGGAAATGCTCACGTACACCAGGGCTTATACCTACTGGATGAAGGTTCCTCCGACACCGGCCGAACTCGCGGCGGCAATTTTCGATGTGATCCTGCTCGGGTGCTTCCTGGGACTCGGCGTACACTTCCTGCGCGGCAGATTCGGTGAGGGTGCGATGAAGTGGGTTCGGAGGCTCTTTCTTGTTTCGCTGGTAATACCGATTAATGCCATCCGTGCGGTGGTGTCGCAGGCTGTCCCGGACTGGGACTTCCTGCGCTCCGGAATGCTGTTGGTATTGGGGTCGAAGGGGACGATGGTCGTTTTGGCGGCACTTGCTGCGACCGGTTTCACGGCGATCCTGCTCTGGGACAGGCCGCTTTCCCGCGGCGTGTGCGTTATTCTCCTGATGCTGTCTCCGTTCGTTCCGATCGTGATGCTGCAAGCTGCCTGGGCTTCTGCGAAGTATGATGCGAGTGCTTTTCGGGACGAGACTCCGGCTCCCTTGCTGGCGGTCAAACCCGATGCGCGCCGGGTGATCTGGATCATCTTCGATGAGATGGACCAACGGTTGAGCTTCATCGATCGGGATCCCAGTCTGCAGCTTCCGGAGCTTGACCGATTTCGATCTGAGTCGCTGTATGCGGCCCATGCGCAGCCGCCCGGACCGGAGACGCCGGTTTCGATGCCGGGCTATATTGTGGGCCGAATGGTTCGTCAGAGTTATCCGTCGAGCGCGAACCGGTTATGGCTTTCCTATACGGGAAATGGGTTCGTTCCTTGGGATCAGCAATCGAATATTTTCCAGAAAGTGCGCGGGGCGGGGTTCAACAGTGCGATTGTTGGTTGGTATCACGCCTACTGCCGGGTGATTGGGAAAGACGTAAGCTCATGTCAATGGTGGCCGCTGGCTATGCAGTACAACAGCTTCGGCGGCGTGGCGGCGTCGCAGAGCACCCCTGAAACCGTTCGCGCCGCGATGCCGAATGTTGCTCGTAGTGTGGTGGAGACGAATTTGTTTTCACCGTTCGGCCAATCGCTGCCCACCCTGGCGCATATTCGAACGTACCAGGCAATGTTGGCGCGCGCCGAACAGGTGGTGGTGGACCGCAATTTTCAATTTGCGCTGATTCATCTTCCGGTTCCCCATGCGCCTCACACCTACAACCGCGAGACGGGTGAGTTCAGCCGCAAAAATTCTCCGGTGAGCGCTTACGTGGATAGCCTGGCGCTGGTAGACCGCACATTGGGCGAGTTGCGAAGCAAGATGGAAGCCGCCGGAGTGTGGGATTCTACTACCGTTCTAGTTAGCTCCGATCACTGCTATCGGGTGTCTGAGGTTCTCGATGGAAAGTGGGATTCGCGCATTCCGTTCCTACTAAAACTTGCCGGGCGCACTGGGGGCCAGACGTTGGACCAGGAATTCAACACGATTATCAGCGGCGAATTATTGTTGGCCATCCTGAAGGGTGAGGTTCAGACCGCTCAAGAAGCTGCGAACTGGATCAAAGATCATTCGGCACTCAAATCGTGAGCCTTGACTCTTCCTTATAAAGTACTTGCCAAGATCCCCGTTTAGCGTTATGCTCTGAACATGGCGTCGGTCCATGTGCTGCGAGCCGTTCCCAAAAGAGAGCCGGTCGAACTGCATTCGCAGGCGATGGACAACCTCCGGGTCATCCGCGACACCATGGAGCGCGCGGGTTCGTTTACGGGTGTTCCTGGATGGGGCGGTGTCGCGATGGGTGTTTCCGCGCTGCTGGCCGCCGCCGTTGCCCAAGTTCAATATCCGAGCGTGGAACGTTGGTTTCTCACCTGGGTGCTAGAGGCTGTTGTGGCGCTGGCGATCGGTGGGTTCGCCATGGAATTGAAGGCTCGTTCGGTTCATATGTCGATTTTTTCGCCGCCGGGCCGGAAGTTCGCTCTGAGTTTTTGTCCGCCCCTGATCGTGGGTGCGCTGGTGACTTTCGTCCTTTACCGCTCGGACGTTCCGAATCTGATTCCGGGTATGTGGTTGTGTCTCTATGGCACGGGAATTGTGAGCGGCGGCGCTTTCTCCGTCCGGATCGTGCCGGTGATGGGACTTGGCTTCCTGGCGCTCGGCTGCGCCGCGTTTTTCTCTTCGCCGGTGTGGAACGATGCGTATTTGGCGGCTGGTTTTGGGGGGCTTCACATTTTGTTTGGGGTAATTATTGCCAGGAGGTACGGTGGCTAAGCAAAGCGCTCTGCGAAAAACTCCAAACGAAATCGGGCAGTTTGACCGGCTGATTCACGAGCCGATGCGGCTTCGGATTGTCAGTGCGCTGGCTGCGGCTCCGTCTCTTAGCTTCAGCGATCTTAAGAAGCTGCTTCGCACGACGGACGGTAACGTCAGTGTACATGCGCGACGGCTGGAAGAGGCGGAATATATCGCGTGCACCAAGTCGTTTGAGGGGCGCATGCCTAAGACGGAATACAAGTTGATGCCGGTGGGACGGCGGGCCCTGGAAAAATACCTCGATCATATGGAGGCGATCATTCAGGCGGCTCGCGAAAAATGAATATTTGAGGCGGCGCTATTTTTTTGGATTGAGACTTTATGATACAAAGTACTCTACATGTTGCAATTATTATGGATGGGAATGGACGATGGGCGGCTGCGCGGGGTCTGCCGAGGTTGGCTGGACATCGCCGGGGTGCGGACGCCGTGCGTCGTACTGTGGAAGCGGCGCCCGGTTGTGGGATCGGCACTTTGACGCTGTATGCGTTTTCCTCGGACAATTGGCGCCGGCCGGCGGACGAAGTTTCCGGGATTATGGGTTTGTTTCGCTTGTATCTTCTCCGAGAGAAACGGCGTTGTGTGGAGAACGGGGTGCGAGTCAGCGTCATCGGCCGGCGTGACCGTCTCCCGGCGGCGATCGTTGATGCTATCGAATCGATTGAGGAGGCCACGCGAGAGTGCACGACGCTCCATCTGCGCCTGGCTGTCGATTATTCCTCTCGCGACAGTTTGCTTCACGCTGCGAAGCTGTGTTCCGACCGCCGGGAGTGGTCTCGCGAAGCGTTTACGGCCGCGCTGGGACCGGACGTGGATTTGCTGATTCGGACGAGCGGGGAGCAGCGGCTCAGCGATTTTCTTTTGTGGGAATGCGCTTATGCGGAGTTCGTTTTCCTTGACACGCATTGGCCGGCGTTCGGCGAGCGCGAGTTGCGGTATGCCGTTTCCGAGTTTGCTTCACGAGACCGGCGTTTTGGGGCCGTGCCACGGGCCGTCACCGTCAGTTAGCCGCGCCGCGTCCGCAGGCGTCCGCCGAACAATGCCAACCCTCCCGCGATTAACCAGGCGCTCGCGGGCTCCGGAAGTGAGGAGGCGGGGGTGATGGTGATGGTACCGTCAGATCCTATGAACTCAACGTTGTTCCCGGCGCTATCAGCGAGACTGGTGTGAGGATAAGCAAGGAGCGTCAACGGCGCTGGTCCCGGCGCCGCGTTGGCGGACATGTCGAACAGTACACTCCCGAGTGCGACTGTTGAGCCAGCCCCAACGTTGGCGCTTAGGACATCGGAAACATCCGACGCGTCCAACTCCTGGCCGCTGCTCAACGTATCGAGCGTAAAACTGAAATCCTGGTCGAACGAAACTCCTGCGAAGATATAGGGCGCGACCGTTGAAAAACTTCCGCCGGTGAAGGTGATGTCAGTATTCGTTGTCAAAAGCTGGAACCGGAAACCCGCGATTGCTACTGTCGCCGGGCCTGTATTGGTCAGCGTCACGTCGAATGAATTTCCTGTCGAACCCGCCAGTGCCGCTTCCGATGGCACCGATATCAATATGCTTGCATGCGCAGACATAGATCCCAGTAGAAATGCCGCTCCAATTCCAACTAATCCCAACTCGCTTATTCTTTTCATAAAATGCCATTGAATTCTCTTCTGGTTCCAGCGTTAATCCGCAATGAGGCCTTGCGCCCTGCCGCTCTGACCGGATAGAGTCAGACAGTATGACTCGCAGATCATTTGTGGCTACTGCCACGGCAGGAGGAGTGGCCTTCACCATGAGTATCCAGGCGGCCGAAACGAAGCGGGCGATTTTGGAGCTGCGCCAGTTCAAAATGCGGAACACGCAGGATGCTATGCGGGACCGTACTTCGGAATTTCTGGGCAAGTCGCTGTTGCCCGCGCTGAAGCGCGCGAATCCGGGTCCTGTTGGCTTGTTTACGGTTGGTATTGGTCAGGACGCGCCGTACGCGCTCATGCTCACGAGCTATTCGGACCTCTCGCATTGGGAGTCCGCTTATGAAAGGGTTGCGTTGGACAAGGAGTTTCTGAAAGCTCGGGAATCCTACTACGGCGGAGGGCTGGGTTACGTCCGCATGGAGACTACGCTGCTGCGGGCGTTTCCTACGGTTCCCGGCATCGAGACGCCGCCGAAAGCGGAACAGGCGCGTATTTTTGAAATTCGCACTTACGAATCGAATAGCCTGGCGACGTTGCAACGCAAGATTCACATGTTCGATGAGAGTGAGATCGCCATTTTCCGGAAGAACCATATGCTGCCGGTGTTTTTTGGTGAGACGATTGTGGGACGCAACATGCCGAATTTGACTTATATGCTCGCTTTCGACGATCTGGCGGCGCGCGAGAAAGCCTGGAAGGCGTTCGGCGGCGATCCGGATTGGAAAAAGCTTCGAACTACTCCGGGACTTACGGATGGCGAAATCGTTTCGAATATCAGCAATTCCATCCTGCAACCGCTGGCTCAGTCTGATATTCGTTAGAGTTTGCCGGCTCTCACCATAGCCCTTGACGCGACGCCTCTCACGATTTCGAGCGGCGGAATCCGGCGATATACGGAGGAGCTTAGCAAAGCGCTGGCGGTGGCATTCCCGGAAGACCGATATTATCTCATCTCCGATCAACCGATCGAGCTGGCAGGACCAGTTCCGTCCAATCTTCATGGTGGAGCAAAAGCGTCCAACACTGTTCTCGAGCGGCGCTGGTGGTTATGGGGCGCTCAGATGGAAATGCGCCGGCTTGGCTGCAATCTTTTCCATGGCACCAATTTTTCCGTACCGTACCTGCGGCGCCGGCCCAGCGTTATGACGTTGCACGATCTCTCGCCGTGGATAAACCCAAACTGGCATCATGCCGCTGAACGCGTTCGTGCACGGACGCCGTATCTCCTACGATTCGGTATAGCCACGATGATCATTACCCCTAGCGATGCGGTGCGGCGCGAGGCGATTGCCCGCTTTCGAATCGCTCCTGAGCGCGTGGCTGCCGTACCGGAAGCCGCGGCCTCGTGGTTTCGCCCTTCAGCGGCTCCCACGCATCTTCGGCAGCCCTATTTTCTTTTCGTCGGAACACTTGAGCCGCGCAAGAATGTCCCTTTGATTCTTGAGGCTTGGCGAAAGCTGAAGGAGTCTCATGATGTCTCGCTGGTGCTTGCGGGCCGGCGGCGTGCAGATTTCCCCGAACTAGCGGCTGAGCCTGGGCTTGTGATACTCGGAGAGGTGCCTGATCGCGATCTGCCCGGCCTTTATAGTGGAGCTGTTGCTGTACTCTATCCGTCGTTTTATGAGGGATTCGGTTTGCCCGTGCTGGAAGCGATGCAGTGTGGCGCGGCTGTGATTGCTTCCAAAGATCCGGCCATTGCCGAAGTTGCCAGTGAAGGCGCGGTCCTGGAGGACGCTACAGATGGACGGGCGTGGTTCCAGACTATGCAGACGTTCTTGGAACACCCGGACGAAGTGCAGTCGATTCGCGAGCGCTGTCTGCGGCGGGCGGGGCAATTCTCGTGGCCGAATACGGCCAGACTAACCAGAGAGGTCTATGAGGAAGCGATTCGGCGATTCGGCCGCTAAACCTGCCGCTCTCTTTCTCACGCCGGAAGCTCCTTACCCTTTGGCCGGCGGGGGCCAAATGCGCTCCGCGTCGCTGCTGGAATATTTGGCCAAGCATTTTCATGTGGACGTCATTGTGTTCCGCGAGCCCGGCGCGGCCGATCCGGTCTGCGCGATACCATCCGGACTTGTTCGCGAAATCAAGGTTATTTCGCTGCCTTATCATTCCAAGCAGTTTCACGCCCGCGCCTTGAGGAATTTCGGCCGGGTGGCGCGGGAAGTTCCTCCTCTGGTGGATCGCTTTTCGGGATTTGACGCGCAGATCGCGGCGTTTCTCCACGGTCGAAGCTATCAGACCGCGGTGGTCGAGCACTTCTGGTGCGCCACCTACGCCGACACTGTGCAGCGGCATAGCGAGAAGACGATACTTGATCTGCACAATGTCGAATCCGTGCTGCTGGCCCGGTGCGCTGAGAGTGAGCGGTGGCCCGGATCGTTGTTGTTCCGGCGATTCGGACGGGCGTGCGCGCAGCTCGAGCGCAAATGGTTTCCGCGTTTCTCTACGCTGATGGTTTCCTCCACTACGGATCGCGATGCCGTTGCAGGAATCGCCGGGCATCCGCAGGTGATCGTTTATCCGAACGCAATCCCTCGCGTTCCCCTGCCGGCAGCGGCCAAGCGCGAGGAAATCGTGTTCGCTGGTAATTTCGATTACCATCCCAATCGCGCGGCGATTCGATATTTCCATGAGCAGATCTGGCCCGGGCTGCGTGATCGGTTTCCTTCGCTGAAGTGGACGCTGGTAGGGCGCAACCATGAGGACATGGAGCGCCGGTTGTCGGGAGATCCGCGTATCCAATTTACGGGTCCGGTGCGGGATGCGGTGTCGCGGATGGCCTCCGCTCGGCTGGCAGTAGTCCCTTTGCTGGCGGGGAGTGGTACGCGCATTAAGATCATTGAGGCGTGGGCGGCCGGGCTACCCGTCGTCTCCACATCGCTGGGTGCGGAAGGACTTCCCGCTCAGCCAGGAAAGGATCTATTGATTGCCGATAACCCTCGCGATTTCATTGAGGCTGTCGCTTCCGTGCTGGAATCCGAGACGCTCCGGGCGGCCCTTTCGCGGAGTGGACGGCTGCTCTACGAGACTCAACTGACGTGGGCCGCGGCTTGGGAGACCTTAAACGGGTTTATAATTGAAACCTGAGGGACTCTACGCCGTTAAATGGAAGAGCTGAAAAAGAAACTTCAGGACGAGATCACCGCACTTGAGCACGAGTTGCGCAATGAGCTTCCAAAAGAGATCCTCAAGGCTCGCGCGCACGGTGATTTGAAGGAAAATGCGGAGTTCCATGCCGCGAAGGAACGCCAGCGCTTCGTGGACGCGCGGTTGGGTCAGCTCAAGAAGCGGTTGGCGGATTTTTCCATGGTCGACATGAGCAAGATTCCGCGGGATGCCGTTGGCCTCGGTTCGACCGTGGTGGTATTGGACTTGCAAAAAGACGAAGAGATCACGTATAAATTGGTCACGAGCGAAGAATCGGACGTGACGAACGGGTTAATTTCGACCGGCTCGCCCATTGGCCGCAGCCTTCTGGGCAAGCGGGTCGGAGACGAAGTGCGTTTCACTATTCCAGGGGGCACGCGCGAACTGGAAGTGCTAAAACTGACGACTATTCACGAGTCGACCAGTTAAGGCCGGATTGGAGCTGCTATGACTGTCACGAAGGCAATTGGGGTGTCCTGTAACAAGGTCATCAAGCTAATTGTGCGTGGCTTGGCTTTATCCAAGATTCACCCTAATGCACTGACTGCTATTGGTCTGGCGATCAACATTGTGGCGGCGGTCCTGCTGGCGACTGGCCAGTTTTTCGCCGCGGGGTTTGTGATTCTTGGCGCCGGGATCTTCGATATGGTGGATGGCCGGGTGGCTCGGGAAACGAATCAGGTGACGCGATTCGGCGGGTTCTTCGATTCCGTGCTCGACCGGTATTCGGACCTTGGGCTTTTGATTGGCCTGCTGGTTTATTACGGGAATATCAATCGCCCGTTTTATGTGGTGCTGACCGGGATTGTGATGGTCGGCTCTGTGATGATCAGCTACACGCGGGCTCGGGCTGAGAATATTATTCCTACTTGTAAAGTTGGATTTCTGGAACGGCCGGAGCGGGTTGTGCTGTTGATTATCGGAGCGCTGTCCGATCGTATGGCGCCGGCGCTTTGGGTACTTGCTATTTTCTCGAACTTAACGGTGTTCCATCGCATGCTATTTACCTGGCAGGAAGCTAAGCGCTTGGAAGAAGCGCAATTGCGGCGCACCCACATTCACACAGAACCTCGGAAATGAGCCAGCGACGCGGATCGGGTTTGGACGCGAATTCGGTAGACTAACGCGCCCGCCGCTATCGTCCCTGCGGCGGCGGCTGAGACTACGGGCTGCAGTTGGATTCCGTAATACGTAATCCAGACTCCGACCATTAGGAAAAGTACCGGGATCAGCGGGTACGCGAAGCTCACCACGCTTAATTTTCGCCATTCCGGATGGCGGTGGCGAAGAACCATTAGTGATACTACCGCCATTACGGCTGTGAAATTCAACGTAAAACCGATGTAGATGACCAGCTTTGGGAAAGGCGTTACGGTCATCAACACCGTGCAAATTCCCTGCCATAGAATCGCATTTACCGGCGTGTGCCAGTCCGGGTGGAGTTTGGCTGCTCCGCTGAAGAAGGCTCCGTTTTTTGCCATGGCGTAGTATACGCGCGGGCCTACGGTGACCATTGCGTTGATGGTGGCCATCAGGGATAGCGCCATGAGTAAGCTGAACGCTCCGGCTACTCGGGGGCCGAACAGATTTGAGGCGGCCAGGGATCCGACTGCTACCACTCCCTTCATTTGTTCGAGCGGGGCGCCGTAGATGAAGACCAGATTCAAGCCCAGGTATAGGACGGCGACGAGCGCCGCCCCGAGGGTCAGGGCGAGGGGCAATGTCCGGGTTGGATTTTTCAACTCTTCGGCGATGTAGGTTGCGGCGTTCCATCCGCTGTACGCGACGTAAATCCAGAAGAGGCTGGCAGCGAATTGGGCTGGGATTGGAGTGGTGGTCCAACGGTTGGCGTTCATGGAGAGATGCGCCCAATCGCCTCGGCCGATGGAGATTCCCATGATGATGAATGCGGCGATTACCAGGAGCTTGAGCGCGGTTAGAGCGTTTTGTAAGGTGGCGCTCTTTTTTACTCCCAGGCAGTTTACGATGGTGAAAATCACTACCAGCGCCGACGCGACGAATTGCGCGCCTCCGAGATGAATTGCCCAATCGCCGGACCCAAGTGTGATGGTGGGATGATCCTGTTTCAAGGCGGGGATGAAATAGCCCAGGTAATCGGAAAGGGCCAGCGCCGCTGCGGCGATCGGCGCCGAAAAGCCGGCAAAGAAGGAAACCCAGCCGCTCATGAAGCCCCATGTTGGGCCTAGGGCTTGTGTGAGGTAGTAGTATTCTCCCCCGGACTTTGGATAATTGATGCCTAGTTCGGAGTAGCAGAAGGCTCCGGCCATTGCGCATAAGCCGCCTACGATCCAAATGAGCAGGATGAGTTTTGCGGATCCGAGATCGCCCGCGAGAAATCCGGTCGTTGTGAAAACGCCAGTCCCGACCATGTTTGAAACCACCAGAGCTGTTGCGCTGACTACGCCTAGTTGGCGGAGCAAAGTGCGCGGTGGCTCTGTTACGACTCCCATTTGTTTCAAATTCCTTTTTGGTTTAGGAGACTTCGACGGGGAGTCCGTTTTCTTCATTGATAACAGCCCGCAAAACGGAGCCTGAGCCGCGGTAACGGAGGGCTGATACCTCCGCGTATCGAGGGCGCGACCGGCCCTTTGCGGGCTAGCTACTTCTCGCCGCCCACTAGTTTTTCCTTCGTCCAGACCCGTTTCAGGCCGAACGGCAGAGGGACGGGCTTGCTTGTATCGTAATGTTCGGGCTGCCTGGATGCAAGCACCTGTAATATCTTCTCCACGGCCATGGCGGGAATTCGGAGGTCGTTGAAATAGGCTTTTTCGATGGTGAACGTGGCATTTCCCTTTTCGGTTTGGAAGCGTATGTCCACCCATATTGATTTCTTTCCGTTCAGGACGGGCTTTAACACCGATGGAATTGATCCTGGTTTCCAGTGCTCCACGGCGTCGAAGTCGACCCAGGTGTATGTTGACGCGTAGTTGTTCGGGAAGAACTTCACTTTCACGGCGTCGACTCCGGGGCGGGGTGTCTTTTTCAGCGCCTCCACCATGTAGTCGTTGACTTCCGATTCGGTGAGTTGGAACGAGACTTGTTCGTTTGGCATGGCGCTGCGGAGGCGATCGAACAGCGCTAGCATATCGGCTGCTGCGGACGTCGAGACAAACAGAAGCCCGAGAAGTAAATGGCGCTTCATTCGACTTTGGGAACTGATTGCAGATCCTTCCGGATGGCGTCCAGCACGCCGTTCACGAATGAAACCGATTCGTCGCCGGAGAAGCGGCGGGATAGGTCCAGCGCCTCGTCGATTACAACTGCCGGTGGATTCTTTTGCGTCATTAGTTCGTAGATGGCCATGCGGAGGATGTTCCGATCCACGGCGGGCATGCGCTCCAGGCGCCAGTTTTCGGAGTGCTGAACTATTCGGCGGTCGATTTCCGGGGCTTGCGCCAGCGTCCCTTTCACCAGCTCTTCCATGAAACCGTCGCGCGGGGGCTTTTTCTCGTTCTCTTCGGAATAGAGCGATTCGTAGTAGGCCGCGATCGCTTCCTCCATCGAGATTTTGCGCAGGTCGCACTGGAACAGGATTTGAATTGCACGGTGACGGGAGCGGTGACGGGAAGCCATCGAACTATTTCTTGCCGCCGGACGGCCGAATCTGTTTTAGCAGATTTGCCATCTCGATGGCTGTCATGGCGGCGTCGAAGCCTTTGTTCCCGCTCTTGGCTCCGGCGCGGTCGATGGCCTGTTCCAGTGTGTTGGTGGTCAACACTCCGAATGCGATCGGCGTGCCTGTCTCAGCGGCTACGTTTGCTAATCCATTGGCGGCGTTGCCGGCGACGTAGTCGAAATGCGGCGTATCGCCCCGGATTACGGCTCCGAGGCAGATGATGGCGTCGTGACGCTTCTGGCGTGCCAGCTCCGCTGCTACCAGCGGCATCTCCCAGGCTCCGGGAACTTTCACGATTTCGAGATCGTCGAGGTCCACGCCGTGGCGGTTCAATGCGTCGAGGGCGCCGTCGAGCAGGCGGTCCGTGATGAAGTTGTTAAATCGGGACACAACGATGGCGAACGTCAGGCCCTTGCCTTCGAAGCTTCCTTCGATAGTTTTTTGGCTCATTTCACTTTCCCGTAAAGGCAGCCGGGCGCTTTGCCAGAAACGCTGTGGTGCCCTCTATCCGATCTTCTGTGGCGGCTGAGAGGCCGAACGCCGCGGCCTCGAACCGGAGGCCTTCTTCCAGGCTGACGTTTAAGCCGGCGTCTACGGCCTGCATGGTCAATCCGACGGCAATCGGGCCGTTTCGCAGAATCTTTGCGAGCAGTTCGCGGGCTGTGGCGATCAATTGATCTTGTGGGACGATACGATTGACCAATCCTATGCGATACGCTTCCGCGGCTTCGATCGGATCGCCTGAGAGCAGGATTTCCAAAGCCAGTCCGCGGCCCACTAGCCTTGGGAGGCGCTGGGTCCCACCGTAACCTGGAACGATTCCTAGTTTCACTTCTGGTTGACCGAGCTTGGCGTTCGGCGAGGCGAGGCGCAAGGTACAGGCCATTGCCAGTTCCAATCCGCCTCCTAAGGCGAAGCCGTTGATGGCTGCGATGGAGGGCTTCCGCATCAGTTCCAGCTTGCGGAAGACGCGCTGGCCGCGTAAGGAAAAACGCTCTGCTTCGACCGCGCTGACGGATGCCAGTTCGTTGATGTCCGCGCCTGCCACAAACGCCTTCTCGCCTGCTCCTGTCACGATCAAGGCTCGAATCGATGCGTCCGAATCGACGCGCGTGAAAGCGTCGTCCAATTCTCCTAAAGTCTCCACATTCAGCGCGTTGAGCTTCTGCGGGCGGTTTACGGTTAATACCGCGATGCCGTCGGCAGCTGTCTCGAACGCAATTTGGGCGTAAGGCATGGGGGAGAAGGAGTTTCAGCCCATCATACCGCAGTGGGTTCCCTGGCCAGCACATATGGGATACTGAAGATTCGCCCCATCAGACCGCATGGATCCAGCCTTCATCCGCAATTTTTCTATCATCGCGCATATCGATCATGGTAAATCCACTTTGGCAGACCGCCTTTTGGAGTTTACCGGCGCGCTTTCGCAGCGCGAGATGATGGCGCAGGTACTGGATTCCATGGACCTGGAGCGCGAGCGTGGAATTACCATCAAAGCGCATGCGGTCCGCCTGGACTATAAGGCCAAAGACGGCGTTCAGTATCAACTCAATCTGATCGACACTCCGGGCCATGTCGATTTCACTTACGAGGTTTCCCGCAGCTTGCAGGCTTGCGAAGGCGCGCTTCTGGTGGTGGATGCTTCGCAGGGCGTGGAAGCTCAGACTCTGGCTAACACCTATCTTGCCCTGAATCACAATCTCGAGATCATTCCGGTGATCAATAAGATTGATTTGCCCTCGGCGGAACCGGAACGAATCCGGGAACAGATTGAATCGGTGATTGGACTCGACGCCAGTGAGGCGATCCTCGTCAGTGCGAAGCAAGGTGTTGGGATTGAGGAAGTGCTCGAGGCAGTGGTGAAGCGCGTTCCGCACCCGAAAGGCGATCCTAATGCGCCTCTCCGGGCTCTGATTTTTGACTCGTGGTTCGATCCGTATCGCGGTGTGATCATCCTGCTGCGTGTGGTCGATGGGCGTATCAAGGTAGGTCAGAAAATTCGTTTGTGGTCGAACAACAGCGTCCACGAAGTCGACAGCCTTGGCTACCATACGCCGAAACCGGTGACCATTACCGAGCTTTCGGCCGGCGAGGCGGGCTTTCTTTCCGCCAATATTAAGACGGTTTCCGACGCTAAAATTGGCGATACGATCATCGACCATGCCAACCCAGCTACGGAACCGCTGCCGGGATTTCAGGAAATCAAGCCGATGGTTTTCGCCGGTTTGTATCCTATCGAATCGCATGAACATGGGCTGCTTCGCGATGCTCTGGAAAAACTGCGGTTGAATGATTCGGCTTTTAACTTTGAACCTGAAAATTCGGTTGCGCTTGGTTTTGGATTCCGCTGTGGATTTCTTGGCCTGCTGCATCTCGAAATTATCCAGGAGCGGCTGGAACGTGAATTCCAGATCGATCTCATCACTACGGCTCCGGGCGTCCGCTATAAGGTGAAGATGACGGATGGCGAGATTATTCAGGTGGATAATCCGTCGAAATGGCCCGATCCGGCGGGGATCGAGGAGATTCAGGAACCGATCATCGAAGCCACCGTGATTACGCGGGAAGAGTATATTGGCGAGATTCTCAAGCTGCTGGAAGAGAAGCGCGGCAACCAGAAAAAGTTCGAATATCTTGGCGGCGGGCGCGTTCTACTCGTTTACGAGCTTCCGCTTAACGAGATTGTGCTCGACTTTTACGACCGGCTGAAATCGGCCTCTCGCGGCTATGCGTCGCTCGATTACCACTTGGCGGGCTATGTTTCGTCCAAGATGGTGAAGCTCGATGTGCTGGTGGCCGGGGAACCGGTGGACGCGCTGTCGGTCATTGTCCATAAAGAAAATGCCTATGAGCGCGGCAAGGAAGTCATCAGCCGGCTTCGGAAGCTGATCCCGCGGCAGATGTTCGAGGTCGCACTTCAGGCTGCCATCGGCGCCAAAATCATCGCACGGGAAACCATTTCCGGCATGCGCAAGAATGTCCTCGCGAAGTGTTATGGCGGTGACATCTCGCGCAAGCGGAAACTCCTGGAAAAACAGAAAGAAGGAAAGCGCCGGATGAAGCGCGTGGGCAAGGTCGATATCCCGCAGGAAGCCTTCCTGGCAGTGCTAAAAGTCGGCGATCACGGCGACGATTGACGGGTATTCCCCTTAGGCTAAACTAGGTACCGGTACCTTCAACGACGTAGTTTCGGAGGGAAGGAAAATGACTGCACGATCGATTGCTGGGATTGTCTCCTTATTGGCTGTAAGCCACCTTTCGTTATTTGCCCAGACCGGCAATCTTAGTGTTGGACTGAACTCTCTGAATTTCTCCGCCGCGAGCAGCAGTACTACGTCTCTCTCGCAAACCGTTGGTGTCAGTTCTAGCGGGGCACCGCTGAACTTCAGTACCAACATCCAGTATCTGAGCAGCACCGAGGGTTGGCTTTCAGTGAGTCCGACTTCCGGAGTTACGCCTGCCAATTTGATCGTTTCCGTCAATGCGGCTGGGCTGCCCAATGGAAACTATGCGGCGCAAGTAGTAGTTAACGGGGGTGTTACTCAGTCTAAGTCAGTTACGGTGTTTCTTTCGGTGAGCCCGACCGGGGGTGCCGGGGCCTTTACGGCCAATCCGACTTCGGTAACTTTGACCGCGCAGTCCGGCTTTGCGACTTCGCAAGCGGTCAGCGTTTCGGCGGCGAATAATTCGGTGCTTCCGTTCAGTCTCTTCACCGGAACTGCAAATGGGGGCAGCTGGCTGAGCACGAACGCCAGTAGTACCAGCACTCCGGCTACTGTGACTATTATTGCCAACGCGAGCAATCTGGCGGCGGGCACGTATACGGGCACGGTTACAATTTCTCCCGCTAGCGGCGGGCAAGCTTCGAGTATTCCTGTCACTCTCACTGTGACTGCCAACGGAACGGGAACATCCCCTGGCTTGAGCGTAAATCCGAATTCTCTGATTTTTAATTACCAGATTACCGGCGCCGCGCCAGCCCCGCAGATGGTTGCTATCACCAACACCGTCGGTAGTGTGACTTATACGGCCACATCCAATGTCACCTGGCTTGGCCTCGTTAGCAATTCCGGAACAGATGTTAATAGCGTGTCCGGATTAACCGGGACGTCGCTGACGGTGATTCCTAACCCCACGGGCTTTGCCGCCGGCTCGTATCCCGCGACGATCACCATTTCCGCACCCGGCTTTACCGGACAAGTCATTACGGTGACTCTCAATGTCACTGGTAGCGGCACCGGGACTGGCGGAATGACTACTGGACTTGTCGCTTCTCCCAGTGTGATTTCGTTTACTTCGCCGGTTGGCGGATCGTTCCTCAGTCTGCCCGTGAGCGTGACGAATAATGGTGCGCTGGTTGCCGATTTCAATACATCTGTCAGCTCGCAGAACAACTGGCTCCGGGCCGAGCAGCAGGAGGTCGGCCAAATGGCCGTCGGCGCCATTCCGGGTTCGTTGCCGATCGGTTCCTACAGCGGAACGGTTACCGTGACGGCGGCCGGAGCAACCACGTCCGTGACGGCCAATCTTTCGATTGTCGCAGGGAGCGGGACCGGCACCGTTACTAGTGGTGGTCCTATCACAGTCTCACCGCAATCGCTTACGTTCCAAGGGCAGGTGGGGTCTACGGCGCTGCCTCAGTCCATCTCGCTCAGTACAACTGGAGGAACTAGCGTCAACTTTACGGCATCCGCCAACTCAACTCCGCAGTTTCTTAGCATTACACCGCTCGGTGGAACGGCACCGACCTCCATTTCCGTTACCCCGACTCTGGCGGGCCTTGCTGCCGGCACCTACATGGGATCGGTGACGATCACGAATAAGAGTACCAATACGAGCCAGTCGGTTTCTGTCACGCTGATCCTTTCGGGTACGTCCACGGGCGGCAATGGGTTGACCGCCAGCCCGGCATCACTGACGTTCTCGCAGGCGCCGGGCGGAACTCCGCCACCGGCGCAGACGACGAAAGTCAGTCTGGGTTCGGGCAGCCCAACCATCACTGCAACGTCGAATACCAGTTGGCTTCTTGTGACCCCCTCAAGTGGTTCCAGCCCGCTTACGTTGTCGGTTTCGGTGAACGGCGCGAGTCTTACGGCCGGGGCTTATCAGGGTGGCATCGTCGTGACGAGTGGGTCGACTTCGACGACGATTCCCGTTAACCTGAACATCGCGGCTTCGGCTACGTCTATCACTGTCACTCCCAACAGCCTCACTTTCAACTCTCAAACTGGTGGGACCGCACCTGGCGCGCAGACGGTGACTGTGGGCGCTACCGGCGCTTCTTCGAGCTTCACCACCTCCGTTCAGGCGACCGGCGGGAGCTGGCTTTCGGCGACGTCGAGTGGGGGGACTACGCCCGCCACCCTTAGCGTGTCGGTGAACCCCACCGGACTCGCGCCCGGCATTTACCCTGGAACCATCACGGTTGCGGGATCGAGCTCGAGCCAGACGGTGAACGTCACGCTCAACATCAGTAGCCAGGCGACGCCGGCTATTCGCATCGCTCTCAACGCGGCCAGCGGGCAACCCGGATTGATTGCTCCCGGTGAAATACTCGCGTTGCAGGGAACGAATATGGGACCGCTTACGGGAGTGACCGCGGCTCCCACCAGCGCCGGAACGTTTAATACGGCTCTTTCCGGCGTTCAGGTGATGTTTGATGGAGTCCCGGCTCCGCTGCTGTTTGTCCGGAACGACCAGATCAATGCGATTGCGCCTTACGCGATCTTTGGTAAGACGAGCACGCAGATTACGGTGCAATACAGCGGATCTACTTCCGATCCTTTGGGACTTCGGGTTACGGATGCGGCTCCGGGGGTGTTCACGGTGGACTCGTCGGGCAAGGGCGCCGGTGCGATTGTGAATCAGGATGGATCGGTCAATGGTCCGACGCATCCGGCCGCTTCGGGTACGATTATTTCCGTTTATGCTACCGGTGAAGGCCAGACGAACCCGGCGGGGCAGGACGGCCGCGTGATTTCGACGGATCTGAGAACGCCGCTAGTGCCGGTCTCCGTTCGGATTGGCGGTGTAGCGGCGACGGTCACCTATGCTGGTTCCGCGCCCGGGCTGGTTTCGGGGGCGTTCCAGGTGAATGTTCGGATTCCCTCGGGGGTCGGTTCAGGACCGGTGCCGCTCGATCTGCAAGTGGGTACTGCGGTGAGCCCGAGCGGCGTGACGGTGTCCGTCCAATAGGGTTGTCAGGTTAAATCGCCGGCTTTTCCGGCAAAGAATATCTCGCCGCTGCGATTTACTTCGCCCCAGCGATCGCCGATTCGGACTTCGGCCATGCCTCTGACGAAGCGGCGCGCTTCGTCGAACCTGGGCGGGATTGCGTATTTTCCGGATTTCTCCAGAAAGCCCCAGCGGCCGCGCCACAACACGGCGGCCATGCCTTCTGAGAACGCGAAGGCTTCGTCGAATAGCGGCGTGATGACGTAACGGTCGAACCGGTCGATGTAGCCCCAGCGGTGGCTGAATACGACCGCCGCCAGACCTTCTGAAAAGCTTCGGGCGTTCAGATAGCCGGGACGGATGACGTACTCGCCCTTCCAGTTGATGAAACCGTGGCGGCCGCACTCGGATACGTGGGCGAGCCCTTCCGAGAACTGTTCGGCGATGTCGAATTGCGGGCGGATCAGGAGCTTGCCTTCGCGATCCACGTAACCCCAGGTTCGTCCGAAATCGTATGCGAATAGGTCGATGGGGGTGACGATGGGCGATTCCGGGCGCGGATCAGGCGTTGCCCAGTTTTGCTGGCCGGCATTTTGGCGGACGGCCTCGGCTTGATCGTGCGCCGGGGCTCCCCGCAAGCGTTCGTAAGCCAGATTGACAGCGGTCAACTTCTGGGCCGCCTTGTCTCGGAGGCGTTGGGATTCGTGCTGGTAGCGATCCGGATGCCACACCTTTACCATGTCGAGGTAGGCCGCTTTTATCTCTTCCGAGGTTGCGCCGGGCTCGAGTTCGAGGGTGCGGTAAAGCTGTGCGATGTCCTCCATCGTCTCTCAACAAATTGTAGAACGGCCAAGATAAACGCTTGATTCCGGCGCTAGACCAGTTTAGTCTAGGTATAGAGCAAACTAAGGTGGCAAACCAAGACCGCAGAGATCTGTTTCCCGGAGCTTTGGAGATGATGATTCTCCGGACTCTCAAGCGTCAGCCGCTTCATGGGTATGCGCTGACGCAGCATATTAAGAAGGCCTCGGACGAACTGCTGCAGATTGAAGAGGGTTCGCTCTATCCGGCGCTGCAACGCATGCTCAAGGACGGTTGGGTGAAGGCGGAGTGGGGTATTTCCTCCACCAATCGGCGCATTCGGATTTACAAGTTGACTCCGGAGGGCGCGAAGCACCTGAAGCGGGAGGTCTCGGCGTTCGAGCAGATGCTGGAAGGCGTCCGGCGTGTTCTTGCACCGGAGGAATCATGAATTGGATGAAGCAGCTTGTCTCCCGGCGCGGGCTTTACGATGACCTGTCTGAAGAGATGCGGCAACATATCGAGGAGAAGGTGGAGGAACTGGTTGCGGACGGAATGCCGCGCGCCGATGCTGTGGCGGCGGCTCGGCGTGAGTTTGGGAATGTCTCGTTGTTGCAGGAGCGGGGCCGCGAAGTTTGGCAGTGGCCGTCGATTGAAACGCTTTTCTCGGATATCCGCTATGCTGTTCGGCAATTGCGGAAATCACCGGCGTTTATGTTGACCGCGGTGGTCACTCTTGCCCTCGGCATCGGCGCGAATACCGCGGTCTTCAGTGTGGTGAATGCTGTGATCCTTCGACCGCTTCCATATGCCGATCCGGACCGGCTGGTTTCCTTCCTGGCCTTGAACACTGAACATGTCCCACGGCCGGACACTATTTCCTATCCGAATTTCTTTGATTTCCGAGCTCAAAATCGTGTATTCGAGCGGATGGTGTGCTATCGCGGGGATATTGTGACTCTTACCGGGCCGGATTCGCCGCAACATTTGAGGGCGCGAATGGTTTCGTGGGATCTGTTCCCGCTGCTTGGGATACAACCCATTTTGGGACGAGGATTTCTTCCGGAGGAAGAGAAGGCCGGGGCGAATGTCGTGATTCTCAGCTATGACCTGTGGCAGCGCCGGTTCGGTGGGGATCGAGCCATCGTTGGGCGATCTATCACTCTCGACAGGCTTCCTTACACGGTTGTCGGAGTTGCGCCGGCGGGCTTCAGTTTTCCTGCTGAGACTCGAGCCGTGGAACTCTGGACGTCCATCTCACGGGACGCCACTGCGACGGAAGGCCATCCGCTCAGCGTTAATCGCGGCGCGAGCGTATTGCATGCGATCGCACGGCTGAAACCGGGTGTGACGGTAGAACAGGCTCGTGCGCAAATGGATGCAATCGCCGCCGCCTTGGCCAAACAGTATCCGGACACCAACACAAATGTTCCCCGTTCCAATATCGAATCTGAACTGGACCGGGTGGTGGGCGACAAACGTCACCCGCTGATGATTCTGATGGGCGCTGTCGGGCTGGTGTTGCTGATCGCGTGCGCCAACATGGCGAACCTGATGCTAGCACGCACTTCCGAGCGCGAACGGGAGTTTGCGGTGCGCGCGGCGATCGGTGCATCGCGCACGCGGGTGGTCCGGCAATTACTGACTGAGAGCATGCTGATTGCGTCCCTTGGTGGGCTTGCCGGTGTGCTGCTGGCCATTGCCAGCTTGCGTTTTCTGTTGCCTTTTGCCGGGGACTCAATTCCGCGAATCGGTCAGGTTGCTGTTGATGTTCCCGTGCTCGGGTTTTCGCTCCTGCTGGCTGTGCTGACCACTTTGCTGTTCAGCCTTGCGCCTGCATTGCAGGTGGCGAAGGTCGAGCTTACCAGCTCTCTGAAAGAAGGAGCGCGGGGAATCGCGCGGGGACACGAGCGCCTGCGAGGCGCGCTTGTGGTGGGACAGATTACGCTGGGTTTGACGCTTCTGAGCGCGGCGGGGCTGCTGATTGCGAGCTTCCTTTATCTTGAGCGGCGCGACCTTGGATTCCGGCCCGACCATCTGTTGACATTCAGCGTGAGCCTGCCAGACGCGGAGTACAGCGAGAGTAAGCAGATCCAATTTTTTGGCATGCTACTGGGGCGGCTGAATGCTTTGCCGGGGGTCCAATCGGCGGCCCTGGGCGGCCCGCTTCCGATGATGGGCAGGAATTTCACCGTCTCCTTTAATATCCAGGAACGCCCGACGCCTCAAAGCCATCGGCCGAGCTCCGCGCTGGCGGTAGTGAGCCCCGGTTACTTCTCCACAATGGGTATGCCGCTTCTGAAGGGCCGGGATCTTACGGCTCGCGACGATGCTTCGGCGCCGCCGGTACTGCTGGTCAACCAGGCGTTCGCCCGTCAATTTTTTCCGGGGGAAGAGGTCATCGGTAAACGATTCGAACCCGGCGCGAGTACACATACGGGCGGCTCCAGTATGCACGAGATCATCGGGGTAGTCGGCGACGTGGCTCAATCACCCTTGGAGCAGCGCCGGGAACCGATCTACTACATGCCGCATAAGCAGCTCCCTTGGGATGTTGTCGGGGTTGTTCTGCGGACATCCGTTGCGCCGCTCAGTTTGGAATCCGCCATTCGAGCAGAAGTGGCGGCGCTGGATAAACAAGTGCCGGTTTACGAGGTGAGAACAATGGACGATTGGGTGTCGACGGCAATCGCGACTCCACGCTTCCAAACGCTGTTGCTGAGCAGCTTCGCCGGTATTGCGCTGCTGCTTACGGTGGTCGGACTGTATGGAGTGATGGTTTATTCGGTGAGCAAGCGTACCCGCGAATTCGGCGTGCGGATCGCTCTTGGCGCCGGGCGCTCGACGATTCTTGCGATGGTTCTGAAACAGGCGGCGGTGCTGGTGGGCGCGGGCCTGGTGATCGGTGTGGCGGGAGCGCTGGCGGGCGGGCAGTTGCTGCGGAACATGCTGTACGGGGTGACTCCGCGCGATCCGGTGCTGCTGGCGATTGCCTGTCTCTCGATTACCGTCACCGGGATCCTTGCGGCTTATTTGCCGGCTCGCCGCGCTGCTTCGACCGATCCGATGAATGCGTTACGGAGCGAATAACCTACTTGTAAAATATAGGAATGCCTACGGTCGAACATGAAATTCCGGGATTTCCTGGAATTCATATCAGGTACGATGATCGCGTAACGCCCTACTTTGAGGTTGTGGTCTTTGAGTCGCTCACTAAGATCAGGAGTACGGCGACTGGTAACAAGCTGCTCAACCTAATCGCCCAGAGCAAACCTTCAAAAATACCCGATTTTCCGGGCTTCCCTCCCACGTGCCGTGTGCAGATTGTACCTACCAGAGAGCGATTGCTGAATCCCAAAGGCGCAAAATGGGATATCTCACTGAACGACAGTAAAGGCGGGATCGGCGGGTTTGCCAAAACGGATGAACCGAGTTACAACCAGGGCTTTAAGCAGTCCCGAGACAGCGCTTCCGAATGTCAGGTGCAGGATCTGGACGTAGCGCGCCACGGTGGCGGCATTGCCTGCAAGGTTGAGTTCAATACGAGCGTAACCAATAAGACGAGCCATGGCGAATGGTGCACGCATTTCACAATTCTCGGCCACGAACTAATTCACGCCTTGCACAGCCTTTATGGGATACGGAAGGGCAACTCGACCGATGAAGAGAACTGGACGACTGGCATCCTGGGTTTCGAAAGTGAAGAGATCAGTGAAAATCGAATTCGGGCGGATGCCGGTGTTCCCCTGCGTGTCCGCTATTTTTAGCCGGGACGCTCATCGATCTTTGACTGCGTTTGCTTTGTGAATGAAATCCCACACCTTGGGATTAGTGAACGGAACCATTTTCTGTTGGAAACCGGCAGGCCAATTCGGACGGTCATTGTACAATTCCTTCACTCCTTCGGTGATCTGCGCGTCGCCTCCGGTGAATCCGCGGACCAGTTCCATCCAGCGGCCTACCAGCGCTTGTGCCGTTGCACTTGCGGGATCTTCTGTGAGGGCCGCCTCGACGTCGCGAAAGAGGTCAGACCATTCTTTTTCAACGCGCGCCTGTAGCTCCGGTGACCACAACTGTTTCGATCTTCGACTTTGGCCTTGGCCTCGTCGCTGTGTTATTCATCATCCAATCCAAATCGTTTTGCATTTCGAGCACCTCGATAGTGTTTTTAAGAAGCGCAGAGTCAGCGCGCTCTCCCGGTCGCAGCGATTATTCGACGTTTTGAATGGCGCTGATTGCGGAATCCAGAAGCCGCCTTTTCTCTTCGAGGACCCGGCGTTGCATACGCAGAGCTTCGAGGAATCCAGACTTATCCCGGTCGAGCAGAAACTTGATCTGCTTCAAAGGAAGGCCGACAAACTTCAGCGCCACGATCTCTTCCAGCCGCTCGAGATCTTCTGCGCAGTAGAGGCGATAGCCGGAATTCGTCCGGCGGGGCTTCAGCAGGTCCAGACGATCGTAGTAGTGCAACGCACGTACGGTAACACCGGCGAGCTCGGCAAATTGATGCGGCTGGTACACCGGGCTTCCTTCCACGACTATATTCGAGTATGACCTTACGTCAACGTCAAGGGTTTTGTCGATAAAACGCCGCTCGTTGGGTCTTCTGCTGGCGGACGGGCAATTGCTTCGGAACATGCTTATCTGCCGGCTCAGCGTGGTCTGGAGCGTTCCCCCCGGCTTCTTCGATCCGGCGGAGACACGATTCGCCCATATGCTGAGCTGGATTGATATCTATGAAGCCTTTCCTGACTGATCGGTATCCAACGTGCAGATGATCTAGCCAAACGATACGATTCTTGCCACAGTAGTCTTCTTAACATTTTGGAGACGAACGGTAGGCTTGATGATCGGTGGGAAGGAGCCTAAATGGTGGAAACCACTCGAAGAAGGTTCTTCAAGATCGGAACTGGAGGTGTCGTCGCTTCCGTCCTGGGCTTCGATTTGAAGCCCGCTTACGCACAGTCGAGAGAATTAAAAATCGCCCGGACAACGGAGACGCGCTCAACCTGCCCCTATTGCTCGGTGAGCTGTGGTGTCATTATCCACACGCTGGGCGATCAAGCCAAGAACGTCACGGCTCAGGTGGTGCATGTGGAAGGCGACCCCGACCATCCGATCAACCGGGGCACGCTGTGCCCGAAAGGATCGTCGCTGATGCAGGATATTTTGAACGATCGGCGATTATTGAAACCGCAGGTCCGGCGGCCCGGCTCAGACCATTGGGAAGATATCCCATGGGACCAGGCTTTTAACGAAATCGCGCGGCACATCAAGAAGACGCGCGATGACACTTTCATCACGACAGACGCGCAGGGGCGCACTGTTAATCGCTGCGAGAGCATCGCCTGGAACGGCGGGTGCACCGATACTAATGAATTTAACTACCTCGTCGTGAAGACAATGCGTAGTCTCGGTGTCACCTTTATCGAAAATCAGGCAAGGGTTTGACACGGTCCAACGGTCTCCAGTTTGGGGCCCACGTTTGGACGCGGTGCGATGACCAATGGCTGGATCGACATCAAGAATACCGATGTGATGTTGATCATGGGTGGAAATCCGGCTGAAAATCACCCTTGCGGTTTCAAGTGGCCGGTAGAAGCCAAGCGCCAGCGCAACGCGAAGATGATTGTCGTCGATCCGAGGTTCACGCGGACCGCGGCGGTTGCCGACATGTTCCTGCAAATCCGCGCCGGCGCCGACATCGCATTCCTCGGCGGAATGATTCACTATGCCCTGGAGAACCAGCGCATCGCCAAGGAATACCTAGTGAACTTTACAAATGCCTCATTTATCGTGAAGGACGGTTTCAAACTGCCTGAGGATGGGCTGTTTTCGGGATTCGATGCCGCGAATCAGAGTTACGACCGGTCGAGCTGGAATTATGAGGCGGCGGGTAGCGGATCGAGCGGTAGCGGCTCTTCAGGCCACCTTGGCGAGGGTCCGGTTCCGGCTAGCGCCCATGCCGGAGGAGGACCCACCGCGGCTCTTCCCTCGATGCCGCCGACCGTAGCTTACGATATTTCACTCGAGCATCCGCGGTCGGTCTATCAACTTCTGAAGCGGCACTATTCGCGCTATACGCCGGAGATGGTGGAGCGCATTACCGGAATTCCGAAGGACCAGTTTCTGAAAGCCGCCGATCTTTTTACGTCCATCCGGAAAGACGGCAACATGAAGGGCGCTGGGACCATCATCTACGCAGTCGGCTGGACGCAGCACAGCTTCGGTACACAGATTATCCGGACAGCAGCGATGCTTCAATTGTTGCTCGGGAACGTCGGGCGAGCCGGCGGCGGAGTGAACGCGCTTCGTGGACACTCGAATATTCAAGGCGCTACTGACGTCGCGGGCATCTTCGACAATCTCCCGGGCTATCTGAAAGTTCCAACGCCGGCGGACAAGGATTTCGCGTCTTGGATGACCCGCATTACTCCTAAAGCATCCAAGCCGAGTCAGTGGGATTCCTGGAACTACTGGTCCAACACTCCTAAGTTTGCCGTGTCGTTTCTGAAAGCGATGTACGGTGATGCGGCCAAGAAAGAAAACGGTTGGGCGTTCGATTACCTGCCAAAAGTGGATCGCGAATACTCGTGGACGCATATCTGGGACGACATGTACAGGGGAAAAGTCAAAGGCCTGATGACCTTCGGCATGAATTCCGTGGCAATCGGGCCGAATTCGCAAAAGAACATCGATGCTTTGAAAAAAGCCGATTTCTTAGTTGTCTGCGATATCTATCCGGAGGAGACTAGCGACTTTTGGCGAGCGCCCGGCATCACTGCCGATGAAACTAAAAACATCAAAACTGAGGTCTACCGCCTGCCTGGGGCCGGGTTCGCGGAGAAAGACGGTACCTTTGTAAACTCGGCGAGGTGGCTTCAGTGGAAGTGGGTGGCGGTCCCGACGCCGGGCGATGCCAAGCTGGATCAGGAAATTCTCTCTCGCATATTTTTGAAGATCCGCGAACTGTACCAGAAGGAAGGCGGCAAGTTCCCGGATCCGATTCTGAACCTAGCGTGGAACTACACGATTCCAGAGAATCCGTCGCTATCTGAAGTGGCGAAGGAACTAAACGGCCGGGCGCTTGCGGACGTTGAGGATAAGGCCGCGGGCCAGACAATAAAAGCTGGCCAGCAACTGCCAGGCTATTCGTGGCTGCGTGATGATGGGTCCACGATGTCGGGCAATTGGATTTGGTGCGGCTCCTGGACCGAGGCCGGCGCATTGATGCAGCGCCGCGATCCGCGAGATCCTTCCGGCCTCGGCATTCACCCGAATTGGGCGTGGTCTTGGCCGATGAACCGGCGGGTTTTTTACAATCGCGCCTCGTGCGATATTTCCGGCAAGCCCTGGGATCCGGAGCGCAGCCAGATCTGGTGGAATGAAGCGCAAAAGAAATGGATCGGTAACGACGTGCCGGATTTCAAGCCCGACTCGCCACCGAAGGACCATATGGGGCCGTTCATCATGAATGCGGAAGGCGTGGGACGCATTTTCGCTCCGCTCGCTGCATTCGCCGACGGGCCTTTCCCGGAATTTTATGAGCCGATCGAAAGTCCGATCGCGAATCCGCTTCATCCTCAGCGATCACAGAGCCCGGTGGTGAAGAGATACAGCACTCCGATGGATAAATACGGTACTCCCGAAGAAGGGTTCACCGTGGTTTGCACTACTTATCGCTTGACGGAGCATTATCATTACTGGACCAAGAACAACCAGATGAATGTTCAACTGGTCCCGGAGCCGTTCGTCGAGATTCCAATGGAGTTGGCGGCCGATCTTGGCATTCAAGGCGGCGACAAGGTAAAAGTGACCAGTGCACGCGCCAGTTACTTTGCCAAAGCTATGCTCACGCACCGAATCCGCCCGATGACCATTGATGGGAAGAAGGTATATCAGATTGGAATTCCTATTCATTTCGGCTATCGCGGAATTCAGGAAGATGCCGGCAAGACGCCGCGCTCGCTGACCAATTCGCTCTCGCCAACTGTAACCGATCCGAACGCCTACACGCCGGAATTCAAGGGCTTTCTGGTCAAACTGGAGAAGGCGTGATGAGCAACGGACCGCTTCAGATCAAAGCTATTTCCGGGCATGCCGGACCGGTGCCCGGACTCGACACGTCGCGCGATTACGGCGTGTGCAAGCTCATCGACGTCACCACATGTATCGGCTGCAAGGCTTGTGAGGTCGCTTGTCTCGAGTGGAACGGTTATCCATTCCGTGAGACTGTCTTCGACAACACGTATCAAACGATGCCGGATCTGGAGTGGAACTATTACAACCTGATCCGTTTTAACGAGCACGTAGCGGACAACGGGACGCTAAGTTGGCTCATGCGCAAAGACCAGTGCATGCATTGCGCTGATCCTGGCTGTCTGCGGGCCTGTCCCGCGGATGGAGCGATCGTCCAGTACACGAACGGCATCGTGGATTTCCAGCAGGAATACTGCATTGGGTGTCAGTACTGCGTGAGCGGGTGCCCGTTCAACATTCCGAAGTTTAATCATGAGACCAAGAAGGTTCATAAGTGCACTCTTTGCTCGGATCGTGTGGGCGCGGGTCTGGAGCCGGCCTGCATTAAAGCTTGTCCTACGGGTTGCCTCCACTTCGGCAGTAAGGATGACATGAAGGAGCTTGCCGAAAAGCGCGCGAAACAACTGCGCGAGCACACGGCCCACACCAATGCAGGTGTGTATGATCCCGCGGGCGTCGGCGGCACCCATGTCATGTATGTTCTGCACGACATCAATCATCCGGAGGCATACGGCGGTTTGCCGAAAGACCCGCAGATTTCTCTGCTGGTTCGACTCTGGAAGCGGCCGTTGAAGTGGCTGGGCAACCTGGCTATGGCAGGTGGAGTTTTGGGAGTTTTCGTGCATTATCTTCGCTACGGACCGAAAGAGGCCGAGGAAATAGATGCCAAGAGAAATTCGGATAGTGACTGAAGAGTCCGTGATTCCGCGGTACGCCTTTCACGAGCGGCTGTGCCATTGGCTTAGCGCGCTGACATACGTGTACTGTCTGGCGACCGGATTGGCGTTCTACACGCCGTATCTGTTCTGGATTGCCGTGGTGCTGGGTGGCGGACCGACCTCCCGTTTCTGGCATCCTATCGCCGGGCTGATCTTTTTCGCGGCCGCCGTGTGGATGCATGATATCTGGCGCCGTGACATGGAGATCACCAGTACGGACAGGCGCTGGTTGGATGGTGTGAAAAATTACATCACGAATCGTGACGATCTGGTTCCGCCTCAATATCGCTTTAATGCCGGGCAGAAGCTGTTCTATTGGGTGATGTTCTATAGCACTATTCTGCTGTTGGTATCGGGACTCCTGATGTGGTTTCCGGAATTAGTCCCATTCAGCTATCGCTGGATTCGGCCGGCTGCCGTGATCCTTCACGAGTGTGCGGCGCTGATCACGATTGGGGCATTTATCATTCACGTTTACATGAGTTTATTTCTGGTTCCGGGTAGTCTGGGGGCCATGATGCGCGGCTATGTTCCTGCCCTGTGGGCGAAAGCACACCACCGACTTTGGTATGGCCAGATGGAAGGCCGCTCGCCGTCAAATAAATGAGCGCAACATTCGACAAGAGAATCGCTCGGGCAAGAGAGTTGGCGGAAAGGCGCCCGGCGGCTCGCGATTTCCTGAACTTCTACGTGAAGTTGGCGCAGTTTCAGAGACCCATTTTCGAAGAATTGAATTTGCAGGAGGGAACTTGCGTCCGGGACCTGATCGGATACTTCCCTGCACTCCTCGAGTTTGTGCGCAGCGATGGTCTTGATCCTCTCATCGATTTCGCCAACCGGCATCTTGGGAGCGTGGAAGCGCAGGAAGAACTGCTTCTGAAGAGTTGGGACGGCGGCGCGGGTGCGCTCGCGGAATCCGACGAGGGGGCGTTTTTTGCGCGAGTACTCCTTCAGCCGTTTGCAGAATCTCTTGCCAACCGCTGCCGGATGGATTTCCAGCCGGATAAACCGATCTGTCCATTTTGCAATGCAAAGCCGGTAACCGCGGTTCTTCGGAGCGAAGGTGATGGGGCGAAGCGTTGGTTACTCTGCTCCGTCTGTTCGACCGAGTGGCCATTTCGGCGCGTGGTCTGCCCGAACTGCGGGCAACAGGACAAGGACAAACTTCCCATCTATTCGGCCGCGGGCCTCGATTATGTGCGCGTCGAGGCGTGCGATGTGTGCAGGACGTACATTAAATCCGTGGATCTTACCAAGGACGGTCTGGCGATACCGGTTGTCGACGAACTCGCGACGGTTGCGCTGAACATTTGGGCCGACGAGCATGGATACGCCAAGTTGGAATGCAACCTATTGGGCTTCTGACTTCAGTGCGCCATGGCTCGAGTTCGCACCGAGGCGGTTTTTCGGAAGAGGCCGATTAGCTCGGAGAGGGCTTTAGAGCGATAGTCGCCTTTGTGGCATACCAGACCGATGTCGCGGACGATTCGTTCGTCGCGAATACGCACGTAGTGCAATTCACCCCGGCGGGCCTCCGCCATGACTGACCGAAGCGGCAGCAGACTGACTCCCAAATTGATACGCACCAGAGGCTTGATGGTAGCGACGCTCTCCGATTCCATTGAGATGGACGGCGAAATATCGATCCGTTCGAAGTATTGATCCACCAGCAACCGGGTGGATGTGCCCCGGCTGAAAGCGATCATAGGGTACGCTGCGAGTTCCGCTGCCCGCATGGTCCGCCGCTTTGCCAGTTTCCGATTTCTTGGACTGACGACCAGCACCATTTCTTCCTTCGCAAATGGCGTTACGTCGAGATCCGGCGATACGACGGGCAACGTCAGTACGCCAAGATCGATCTGTCCGTTGCGGATTTGTGGAATGAGCCTCTCGGCTGTTCCGGTGACGACCTGAATATTGATTTGGGGAAAGCGCGTCTGAAATTCCTCAATAACCGGAGGCAGCAGATACATACAGGCCGTCATGCCGCTGCCGATTCGCAGCGTACCCTGTTTCATTTGGGCCAGATCCGATACCTCCAGCGCGGCATTTCGCAACTCCTGAAAAATGCGGAGGGTGTAACGTAAGATTACCTCACCGGCGGGCGTGAGGAAAATCCGTTTGTTCACGCGCTTGAAGAGTTTTTCTCCGAGCTCCTCCTCCAGCAGCCGGATTTTTCGGCTGATTGCGGACTGCGCGACATAGAGGCGCTGGCCGGCCACCGTGAAACTCGAGTTTTCAGCGACTGCCCTGAACATTTCCAACTGCCGCAGATCCATCTTTCTCTCATATCACAAATAGATCGTTCCGCTGCAATTGTTCAATTTGACGGCATCGGCCGCAAACTGTTAGGCTGTGCTTCGCGTCATGAAAATCACGGACCTGAGGACTACGATCGTCAACCTGGATTTCCGCAACGCCGTAGTGGTGTTGATTGACACCGACGCGGGCATCACGGGTGTATCCGAGACGGTAATGAAGCGGAAGACGCTCACAATTGAGCAGTCGATTCTGCAACTGCGGTCCTACCTGATAGGTAAGGATCCGACGGAGATCGAGAACCACTGGGAGAAGATGTACCGCGATTCTTTCTGGGTGGGGGGACCGCTACACGCGACGGCGATCAGCGCCGTGGATTGTGCGCTTTGGGACATTTTAGGGAAGAGCCTTGGCGTCCCTGTAAACAAGTTGCTTGGCGGGCCGACACGGGCGCGCGTTCCGGTTTACTGCCACTGTCCCGCGGGAGGTTCGCCGGAAGAGTTCGCCCTCGGTATACGGGCTTGTATCGGGCGCGGCTATCATGCGATGAAAACCACGCTGCCATTGTTTTATGGCGGCCATGCCAAGGTGAACGCCAGCTACTCGGGGACAAATGGCCACGTCGACCGCAGTTGGAAGGAAACTGAGTTTCTGAAGCCAGGCACCATCGGACGGATCCGCGAGTATTTTGTGGCCGCCAGAGAGGCCGCGGGTCCGGAGATTGGGCTTGCGGTCGATTGTCACGGGCGGCTGAATCTCAAGACCGCTCTCCGGCTGTGCAGGGAACTGGAAGATCTGGATCTGATGTTCATCGAGGAACCAGTGCCGCCGGAAAACGTGGATGTGTTCGCAATTCTGCATCGCGAGACATCGATTCCGATCGCGGCCGGAGAGCGGTGGGCAACCATCCATGGAGTTCGCGAATTCGTAGAACGCAACGTTGTCGACGTATTGCAATGCGACCTGGTGAACTGCGGGGGTATCACCGGAATGAAAAAGATCGCGGCGCTTGCGGAGGCGCACTACATCGGGCTTGCGCCGCACAATCCGAACGGACCGATTGCAACTCTGATGAACCTTCAATTCGCCGCTTCGATTCCGAACTACTCCATTCTGGAGACCATCGGATCGGATGCCGACTGGAAGCTGTTTGGTGATTTATTGCACAACGATGTCAAACTCGAGGATGGGGCGCTTCGGGTGCCCTGTGCGCCGGGCTACGGGATTCTGTTGAATGAAGAGGCAATGGCCAGCCACCCTTACAATCCGCAAGCCGGCTGGCGATAGGATGGCCATTCCGGCGGGAATCTCGCAGCAACGCACATGGATGGTATGCGGGCTGCTGTTCCTGGCGACCGTGCTGAACTATCTCGACCGGCAGGTGCTTTCGTTGACTGCCGAGCATGTGATGGCCGAGTTTCACCTGGACCAGGAGCATTTTGGCGAGATCGTTTCCTCGTTCCGCTATTCGTATGCCGCGGTGCAATTGTTTGGCGGATGGTTGGTGGATGCGGCCGGACCGCGCCTTGTTTTTCCGATGGCGGTGGGCTTGTGGTCGGCGGCGGGAATCTGCACGGGCTGGAGCCAGACAATCAGCGGACTGCGTGGTTGCCGGTTCGCATTAGGCGTGGGCGAAGCTCTTAACTGGCCGTGCGCCCTGAAGACGACCGAGCAACTGCTGGAATCCCGCGACCGTGCGTTTGCGAATGGAATTTTCAACGGCGGCACGGCTATTGGGGCGATGATTGCTCCCGTCGTGGTGACGATTCTGGTGAGGCGTTCGGGATGGCGTTCGCCCTTTCTCTTCACCGGAGCTCTTGGCGGTGTATGGGTGCTGCTTTGGGCGGTCACTATGCGGGGCCAGGGGGCCAAGATGGGTGGCCGGCCGATCGCAATTCGCCGCGTCCCTTCGATCATGGCTACGATTGCCCGCCGCAAGGAGTTCTCACTCTTAGTCGCCTCGGCTGTGATCATCAACGGCGTCAGCTATTTTCTGGCCGACTGGATTCCCCTCTATCTGAAGACGGATCGCGGTTTCGGTTTCGCGCAAGGGAACGCGCTCTCGATTCTGGTTTATGCGGGGCTCGATTCGGGGAATCTGCTCACTGGCTATTTTGTACGCCGGGCGATGATCCGTGGCGCGAGCATCGGCAGCGCCCGCAACGTGGCGCTGGGGGCCAGTTGTGCGTTGATGTCGTGCGCGCCAATCGCGGGCTTCACACCATGGAGGTTTCTGGCGCTGGCGTGTATCGCGCTGACCGCCGTCGGGGTGGCCGGATTTCTAGTCATCTATCTTACGACCGTCCAGGACGTGGATCCTCTGCACGTCGGAACCACGGCGGGGATGCTCGGAGGAGTGGGAAATCTGGTCTATGGAATGCTCGCTCCGTGGATTGGGCGGCTGTCCGATCTGCACCATACAGCCGTCATATTTTCGCTCATTGGCGTTCTGCCGTGGGTGGCCTATTTGTGCATTGCGCCCGTTATAAGAGAACAATCGTATGTCATACGCACTTGATCGATTTCGCGGGATCTTTCCTGCCGCACTCACGATGTTCGATCGTGAGAACAAGCTCGACGAAGAGGCTACTGCACTCCACTGGGACTGGCTGATCCGTCAAGGAGTCGATGGACTGGTGATCGCCGGAACCAGCGGCGAATTCATCGCGCTGGAGAATGACGAGCGGCTGAGGCTGTTTCGTCTCGCTCATGATGTTTCCGCCGGGCGCGTGCCTCTGATTTTGAGCACGGGACACTACAGCACTCGCTTTACCATCGAGATGAGTTTGGAGGCTCAGAGGATCGGAGCCGATGCAGTGATTGTGATCCTGCCGTACTACCAGAAGCCGTCCAAGAGCGCTGTGATTCGCCATTTTCGAGACGTGCGGGCCGCCGTGGACGTGCCTATCATGCTCTACAACAATCCCGCAAACTCGGCGTGTGTGGATTTCACACCGCGAGAGGTCGCTCAACTCGTGGAAGAAGATGTGATTCACATGGTGAAATCCACGTATGAAACCGTTGTTCCGATTCACGACTTGTCGTATTTGGCCGGCGATCGAATGGCGATTTTCTACGGCTCATTTCAGGCGGCATTCGAGGCGATGGCGGCCGGCGCGCATGGCTGGATTAGCGGGATTCTCAACGTGGTGCCCGGCGTAGCGCGTGAAATGTTCGATGCGATAGCGGCAAATAACGCGCGCCGTGGATTCGAGATCTGGAAGCGTATTTTGCCGATCGTCCATCTGTACACCCATCAACAGGTCGGGCCGGTTAGCGATCTTGCGATCTATCGTTCCATTCTTAATTTTTGGGGGCTCAAGGGTGGGTACAGCCGCAATCCGTTCTATCCGCTTAATGGAGAGGAGCAAGGCCGTCTGCGTGAGCTTCTGAAGCAAGCCGACTGGTTGGAACCGGCAGCCACATGCGCCTCACGATCATAGGCTGCGGCTCGGTAGCAGGCGTCCATGCAGGCCGCTTGCGCAGCGCCGGTTTGCAGATCGCCGCCGTCTGCGATTCCACTGTCAAGAAGGCGGAGTCTTTCGCCTCCGCGCATGGTGCGGAGCGGGCAACGCCGGATGTCTTGTCAGCTCTCGATGGAGCAGACGCAGTGATCGTCGCATCGCCTTCCGCTCTGCATTACGAGCATGCGCTGTGTGCCCTCGAACGCGGTTTGCATGTGCTGGTGGAACTGCCGCCTTGCGCTTCCGTCGAACAATCGGAGCATCTGGAGCAAGTCGCGGTGCAATCGAATGTGGTTCTCCAGTGCGCTCATACGAGCCGTTATCTGGAGCCGTACCGTAGGGCCGGTGATTGGATCCGGGAGACTCAATTGGGTGAGATCCGGCAAGTTCAGTATTTCCGTTGCGTGTTGCCGGCCCGGCGTAGCTGGATTGACGACGCGCTGCTGCATCATGCCGCGCATCCGCTGGACTTGTTTCTTCATTGGTTCGGTTCTTTGCAACCGGTGGGATGCGCCGCGTTTCCACCGGCCGCTCCGCATCGCGACGTCAGCCTGTTGGCACGATTGCCGAATGGCGCGCCGGCGGGTATCGCTATCAGTTATTCGGCCAAGAGTGCGTATTCGCGATTGTCAGTCATTGGTGATGAGCATACGATCATGACCGACGGCTTTAGTTTTATTGATTCCGGCGATTCCGTGATGACGTGGCATGGCGATGCGGTTGCGAGTTACGAGCAGGCTGTCACAAAACAGGATCTGGCGTTTCTCGGTTGCTGTGAGACCGGTGACGGCGGCATCCCGTGGATTGAAACCACGCGAATGATGCGTCAGATGGGTGCCTTTCAAGGTTTACGATGATTGACGCTTACTGCCACCTTGATATGGGGCAAGAGTCGCCCGTCGCGGACATTGAGCGGCGTATGGCAACGGCGGCTGTCTCGAGTGCTCTTCTTGTTGAGACTTGGGACGGCCGTAATCGCCCTCTGCTGGAAGAATTGCTCAGCGACGGCCCGACCGACAAGTTTTCCGTTGCTCTGTGTTATCGGCAGGAGCGCTCCGCTGAGTTACGGCGCCTCATTCAGGGGAATGAGTTAGCGGCGGTTCGGATGTCGACACAGGACATTCATTGTGACAATGACTTCTGCCAGGAAGTCTATCAGTCCGGAAAGATGCTAGTGACTCACGCAGAAATGGGTGTAGGTCCACTGTGTGGTGAACTCATACGACTTTACGGCCGCCTTCCAGAGATTCGTGCCTATGTTCCGCATTTGGCCTGGCCTGTGATGAACGGAAAGGCAGACGGCGATTGGGGTGCAGCGGTAAGAGATTTCGCAGCTATACCATCACTTACCGTCGGCGTGTCCGCCATTGCCCACTTCTCGAGCGAGCCGTTTCCGCATAACGATGTCCGCGACTTCGCGCTCGGGATGATTTCCCAATTTCCGGCTCCCCGTATCGCGATTGGGAGCGACTATCCTCTTTTCGAGAAGGAGCGGTACGCCGAATATATGTCGCTTGCACGAGATTGGGTGACGTCCATACATTCCAACTGGAGCTATCGATGGAACACAGACGACAGTTTCTAAAGCAGGCAGGACTTTTGACTCTGAACTCATGGACGACGAGGGCAGACCAAGCACCGGCCAACGGTACAGTAGTGATAGAAAACGCTGAGATGAGGCTTTTAATCTCACCCAACGGCGCTGCGCGAAGTCTGATTCACAAAGCGAGCGGGCAGGAGTGTTTGGCGGCGGCCCCGCAGATACCAATGTTCTCCGTGACCCAGCACCGGCCGTATGACAACGAGTTGCAACTCTCCTATCCTGCCAAGCCGAAAACGTTTCCCGCCGAGAGAGTGCGCCGGGAAGGAGATCGGCTGGTTGTATCGTTCGCACTTGTTGGCTACGAAGCAACCATCCAACTGAAAATTACGGACGCCTTCATCGGTTTTACGCTCGAGAAATTAGACTACAAGGGCTACACCAGCCTGCGGCACAAGCGAAAAACGGAAATAGACGAAACGATATTTCTACAGCTGCCAGTGCGCAATCGGAAACAATTCGGAGAATGGCTGAATGTGATGTGGGATGAAGCCGTCGCCGTGAATGTGCTGGGAACGGACCCGTATGCGCGCGTGGATTCCGCCGCCTATGGAGATTTTCGGGTTCTGCAGGCGGGCACGGTGGATACAGTTAAGACGGAGGGCGTTGGCGGAGCGTTGATTGTCACGGAAACACGCCATTTGCTGGATAGAATCGCAAAAGTAGAAGAGGAATATGGACTGCCACACGGCGTAGAGAGCCGACGTAGGAAGGAATACAAACACTCTTACTATGAGATTTTATCTGCCAAACCGGATGAGATCGACCGGCACATTCAGATTGCCCGGAGCGGAGGATTCCGGACCATGGTCGTGTACTATCGCGTTTTTGCGAGGACTGCGGGTCATTTTGCATTGCGCCCCGAATATCCGAACGGCATGGAGGATGTAAAACGGCTCGTCGGCAAGATCGCCCAGGCGGGTATGGTTCCGGGTATCCATATTCACTACAACAAAGCCGATAAGGAAGACGCGTATGTCACTCCGCGGCCGGACCCACGGCTGAGTCTCACCGCTAACTTCACACTGAGAGACGCGCTTGACAGTTCTTCGAGAACAATCACCGTTGAAGAGAACCCACGGGAATGCACGATGGACGATGAACGCCGGATTCTCAAGGTGCAGGACGAGCTGATTTCCTACGGGCGATACACGATGGAGCCTCCTTATCAATTTCTCGACTGCCAGCGCGGCGCGCTCGGTTCCCATGCGTCGTCTTACCCGGTTGGAGCGCGGTTCGGTCTTTTGGATGTCGACACCTGGCCTATCTTTGTGAGGCTCACACAAGATACCAGCATTCAAGAAGAAGTGGCTCAACGGCTGGCAACGATATACCGCGACGGCGGATTCAAGTTCGTCTATTTCGACGGAGCGGAAGATGTTCCCGGCCCCGAGTATTGGTACACCGTGTCGCGGGCACAGTGGCTTGTCTACAAGAAACTCAACCCCGAGCCGCTGTTTGCGGAGGGTGCGTGTAAGTCGCATTTCAGTTGGCACATCCTGACGCGGGGAAATGCGTTTGACGTGTTCAAGCCCGAGGTTTTCAAGGCGGCGGTTCGTGCATATCCGGCGGCAGAAGCTCCGCAGGTTGCGAAAGACTTCACCAGTATCAATTTTGGCTGGATTGGGTATTGGGCACCGAGCCGTGAAACCATCGGCACGCAGCCGGACATGATTGAATATGCAACCAGCCGGGCAGCAGCGTGGGATTGCCCCATCTCATTAATAGGAGATTTGAAACAGCTCGAAGCACATCCTAGAACGCCGGACAGTTTGGAGGTAATCAAGAGGTGGGAGGACGTGCGCGCGAGAGGCTGGTTAACCGCCAAACAGAAAATCGATTTGCGAAACCTCGATCAGGAACACACACT
>Ga0105237_10000954_pt1 | contig 38887 bp, 22 predicted proteins | sample KBSC24metaG_FD_81520 | JGI IMG/M metagenome (GOLD analysis project Ga0105237, IMG submission 81520) | Corn rhizosphere microbial communities from Kellogg Biological Station, Michigan, USA - KBS C2-4 metaG | ecosystem: Host-associated > Plants > Roots > Rhizosphere > Soil | place: Michigan, USA...
AGAGGCAGTGATGAATGCATTCATCCGGCCTTTCGACTTAGGGCAGGCTCCGCTGATGAGAGTCGGCATGATCGAGGTGGAAAGCGACCGTCATATCCTGGTAGTGGACATCCATCACATCGTTTCGGATGCTACGTCCCAGCAGATATTACTGGAGGATTTCATCACCTTGTACAATGGAAAGGTCTTGCCGGAACCCCGTCTGCAATACAAAGATTACCTGGGCTGGTACCATAGCCCGGAAAACCGGGAAAATATCCTGGAGCAGAAGAGCTTTTGGCTAAAGGAATTCGAGAATTTCCAGGAGCCGACAGGGCTCCCGGCGGATCATAGCCGGCCTGAGGGAATAAGCTTCCGGGGGGAAAGTTTATCCTTATTCATCGATGAGGGTAAGACCAGGGACCTGCAACGGATCGCCCAGCGGTCGGGCACTTCCCTGTTCCCGGTGCTGCTGTCCCTGTATAGCATCATGGTCTGCAAGCTATCGGGTGAGGAAGATCTTACCATTGGCACGGTAACCTCAGGCAGGAAATTCAATGAGCTGGAGCGGATGATCGGAATGTTTGTCAATACCCTGGCCATCCGTCTGTTCCCGAAGGGTGCGCTGGATTTCAAGAGCTACCTGAAAATGGTAAGCACAAAATCCCTGCATTGTTTCGATCACCAGGATTTTCCTTTTGAAGACCTGGTGGGAGCGTTGCGGCTGGACAGAAGCACCGGTCGCAATCCATTGTTCAATACCCTGTTCACGCTGGGTAATATCGATGAGCATGAGATAGCTATGCCTATCCGGGATCTGGAGATAAGGCCTTATCCCATCCCGTCTACCACTTCAAAATTCGATCTGACCCTTCGGGTCAATGAGCATGGTGCCAGACTAAACTTCGTTTTCGAATATAATAAGGAGCTGTACTCCGCCGGGACGGTGAGGCGGTTCTTCGGATACCTGGAAAATCTGATAGAACAGGTAGTAACGGACGAAAGTGTGCTGATCTCCGGCCTATCGTTGTTGTCAGCTTCCGAAAAGCAGCGCCTTCTGCAGGATGCCGGGAAGGTTTCTTATCCAGCCGACAAGACCATTGTCGACCTGTTTGAGCAGACGGCGTATGCATTCCCCGGGAAGGAGGCGCTTGTCGAGGGACAGAGAACTATGACGTATAAAGTATTGCACGACCGTTCCAACCAGTTGGCGAACAGACTGATCGCCAGGGGAAGCGGAGCAGACCAGGTAGTGGGTTTATTGATGGATAAGACGATCGAAACGGTGGTGGGGATGTTAGGTATTTTAAAAGCGGGCGCAGCCTATCTGCCGATAGATGTGAATTATCCCCAGGATCGGATAGACTATGTATTGACGAACAGCGGGACAACTATGCTGGTCACCCAGGAAGCCTATCTGCCATTGGTGGCAGGCAAGGTCGACTGTGTATTTATCGAGGATACAGCAGACGAATCTACCGAGGCTCCCGGTGTCAATGTCCGCCCGGACAATTTGTGCTACGTATTATATACTTCCGGGACGACGGGTTTCCCCAAAGGGGTAATGATCGAACACCGGAACGTCGTGCAGCTGTTGTTCCACGACAGGCTCCCATTCGAATTCAGCAGCGAAGATGTCTGGACCATGTTCTTCAGCCACTGTTTCGACTTCAGTGTCTGGGAGCTATACGGAGCATTGCTGTATGGCGGCAAGCTGGTGATCGTATCGCCGCAGGATGCGAGGGATCCGCTGGCTTTGGCGGCCCTGGTGGAGAAGCATGCAGTGACGGTGCTCAATCAAACCCCGACTGCTTTTTATAGCCTGCAATCCGCGGCCCTGGAGAAAGGCCTGAACCTGCAGCAGCTGAGATATGTCGTGTTTGGCGGAGAGGCGTTGGCCCCTTCGAAAATAAGGGATTGGAAAGTTCAGTATCCCTGGGTAAAGCTGGTGAATATGTATGGGATCACTGAAACAACCGTTCACCTCACGTATAAAGAAATAGGAGAAGACGAGGTCGCATCCAATGTAAGCAATATCGGGCGACCGCTGCCGACGGCGTCGATATACATACTGAACGCCAATAAGGAATTGGTTCCGCAGGGGCTGATAGGAGAAATGTATATCGGAGGCTTTGGGCTGGGACGTGGTTATCTTCATAACGCTTCTTTGACCAGCGAGCGGTTCATTCCCAATCCCTATGTGCAGGGCGAAAGCCTTTACAAAAGCGGCGATCTGGCCAGGCTATTGCCCAATGGTGAATTGGAATATAAGGGTCGTTCAGACCACCAGGTGCAATTGAAGGGATTCAGGATAGAACCCGGAGAAATAGAATACCATCTGATCCACTATCCGCAGGTGAGCGAGGCAGTGGTAGTACCCTTCACAGACGAGGCCGATCGCCCTTATCTGTGTGCCTATGTCGTGGGGGATGAAGGATTATCGATGGAAGAGATAAGGGCCTATCTGGTAAAGAAGGTCCCCTCATATATGGTGCCGGCCCATATCGTGCGGATACCGTACCTGCCGGTCACGCACAATAACAAGCTGGACAGAAAGAAGCTGCCCAAACCGGGTAAAAAAGACCTGAATGTCTACCTGGCTCCCCGAACCTACGAAGAACGGGTGATGGCGGAGATATGGACGGGCAGCCTGGCTGTAGGGAAAGCAGGCGTAAGGGACAATTATTTCAGCCTGGGCGGTGACTCCCTATCAGCCATCGGGATCATTACAGCCATCAATAAAACATTGCAGGCTTCGTTGACGATAGCCGACCTGTATTCTCATCAAACAATCGAAGAGTTGAGCCGGCGGCTCACGGAGGGAAAGGGCGAGGGTAACATCCAGCTGTCGAAGGCGGAGGCGGCCTTGAGGGAGTTTCAGGAGGCATACCGGGATGCGCATGATCTTCCGGATGACTATGAGGAGGTGTACCCTATGAACGGCGTTGAAAAAGGGATGGCCTTCCACTCTATAAAAGGGTATCAGAATGAAGGGAATATTCATAATATCCTCTATCACGAGCAGAACATCTATCCGGTGAATTTCGAGGGATTCGATTACGAGCTGTTCAGGCATGCGCTGGGTCTGCTGATCAATAAGCATGGCGAACTGAGGAAGATATACGACCTGGAGAATCTTGTGCATATCGTCAAAAAGGAAGTAACGCCGGAGCTGTCGCTTGTGGATATCTCACATCTGCCGGCGGAGGAGCAAACGGCATTCATTGAACGCAGAATGAATGAGGAAAGGCTTAGAAAGACCAATCTGTCATTTTCCCTGCCGTGGAGAATGTGTATATTCAGATCGGGTCCGGACCGGCACTTTCTGCTGTTCGACATGCATCATTCCGTGCTGGATGGGTGGAGTCTATCTTCGTTCATCACGGAGCTGAACAATACTTATGTCAGGCTTTTGTCCGAGCCCGGGTACCGGCCGCCGTTGCTACGATGCACGTACAGGGATCAGATACTGTCGGAAATGGCCGCTTCCATGAACGAAGCCAGTCAACAATACTGGAAAGAAGAGCTGAAGGACTATAACCGGTTCAATTTGCCGAAGAACGGGAAGAAGCATGCGTTTGTGTACGAGTATTTCGACCTGGGCGTGGACCTCAGGGAAAAGTTGGAAATCTTTGCGGCCAGGCAATCGACAAGCCTGAAGCACCTGTGCCTGGCAGCCTATTTATATTCCATGAAAATGCTCATGTATGGGAATGACCTGGTGGTTGGCCTGGTGGCGAATAACAGGCCATTAGTACCCGACGGCGAAGAATTGCTGGGGTGTTATCTGAATACCATACCGTTCAGGGCGAAAGTGGAAAAAGGCATGACGTGGAAGGGGCTTATCGACTACGTGGAGATGAAAATGAGGGAGCTGAAAAAGCATGAGCAGGTGCCTTTTTTCGAAATACTGCGGATCATTAACGACCAATCAGGTTATGAGAATCCCATTTACGATGTTTCATTTAACTATATTGATTTCAGGGTTTTTAAAGATCTGATAACGCAAAATGAGCATGCCGGCGAAGAAGGTCATGAGTTCGAGAGTTATTTGAATACAAATACGCTTTTTGATCTCCATGTGGTCGGGCATCTGGGGTTCAAGCTATTTCTCCATTATTCTACCAGCGTATTCGACGAGGGGCTGGCGAGCCGCTTTTATCATTATTTCAGGAATATTTTATGCCAGTTTGTGGACAATATGGATGGGGTGGTTGACAATGGAGCGATCATGGGTGAGGCAGAGAAAAAAAGACTGCTATATGACCTCAATGATACGGAGTTCCACTATGACCCGCCTTTCCATATCCTGCGACAATTTGAAGACATTGTGGAAAAATGCCCTGACCAGGTGGCGGTGGAGGGAACGAGCCGATACCTGACCTATCGTCAGTTCAATGCGCGGGTGAATCAGATGGCAAGATATCTCCAGGCAAATGGGGTCCGAAAACAGGACGTTGTCGGTATGTTCCTTCCCAGAAGCGAAGACATGATGGTCTGCATCTATGCGGTCTTAAAGATCGGCGCCATTTACCTGCCATTGGATATTTCCAATCCCCAGGACAGGAACGATTATATCCTGTCTCATTCCCGGGCCGGTTATGTCCTATCCGGAGAGGTGAAATACCCCTCAGGCTCCTTTGCCGGTGTACAACTGACGATAGATATTGCTGACCTGGACAATTACCCGGATGACAATATCGGGGAGGACCTGGAAGAAGACGATATTGTTTACATCATCTACACGTCGGGTAGTACCGGAAAGCCCAAAGGCGTGCCTATCCGGCATGGATCGCTGCACAACCGGCTTAACTGGATGCAGCGGAAATACCCGATAGGGGCGGGGGATAAGATCCTTCATAAGACCAGGACCACATTTGATGTGTCGCTGTGGGAGATATTCTGGTGGGGAATTACGGGTGCGGGTGTGTATGTGCTGCCCGGGGGTGAAGAACGGGACATGGAGCGCATGGCTGGGATCATTAAAGAACATGGTATCACCACCATGCATTTTGTACCCTCGGCATTGTTCCTGTTCCTTAGATTCCTGGATGAGTCCAACGCTGACCTACCCTCCCTGAAGAGGGTATTTTCAAGCGGAGAAGCGTTGCTGATAATGATAGCTGAAAAGTTCAGGGATACCTTGCATCAGCGCAATGGGACAGACCTCGTGAATCTTTACGGGCCTACGGAGGCGACGATAGACGTGACCTATTTCGACTGTCTTAAGGAGGAGATCAAAGGTGCTATACCGATAGGACGACCTATCGACAACACCGATGTATATATCGTGGATGAAGATTCCCGGCTGACACCGATGGGGGTTACGGGAGAGCTTTGCCTGGCGGGCAGGGGGATCATGAAGGAATATTTGTATAACGAAGAACTCACGGGAAAGGCTCTTGTCCGGCACGTGGCGGATCCCGCCAGGAAGATGTACCGGACCGGCGATCTCGCCTATTGGAACGGGGAAGGGCAAATTCAGTATGTAGGGAGGAAGGACAACCAGGTGAAGGTGAAAGGTTACAGGATCGAGCTGGAGGAGATCGAGTATCACCTGGAACGTATGGAAGGTGTGGAGAAAGCGATAGTGGCGATCTATAATCAAAAAAGGGCTGAATTAAAAGTGTCGTCAGAAATAGGGGAGCAACTTGCGGCCGTGGTCGTCAGGTCCGATTCAAAATCTGTCTCAAACTTAGCCTACAGGGAACATTTGCTGAAGCAGCTGCCTGAGTATATGGTTCCATGGATATTTGTGGAGGTGAATGAAATGCAATTGACCAGGCATGACAAGTTCGACAGGAAACTATTCCTGAAATACATTGAACGCATCTCCAGTCGCAGACAGGTTGCTGACAGAAAGGCCACAGAGCATGAGCAGCTTCTCATCGATATGTATAACCAATACCTCGATATAGATAATGTATCGGTGCTGGATACGTTTTTCGAATTCGGGGGCAATTCATTATTGGCCGTGCAACTGATCAACAGGCTGGAAAATAATTATGATATCGTCCTGGAATATGACGATCTGATATTTTTAAATATCGAGCAGCTTGCGGCCAAGTATTTCGACAAATAGATTATAATCAACTGTTTTAACAATGAATACAGAACAATTAGTCCAAGTCCGGGAAGAAGTGGTATTCGACAGGACTGAAGCCAGAACTGTCCTGATATGCCTGGATGACAGTAAGAAAAATAAGGTGGGTGATTGCATAGTCAGGTTCAGCAATATAAAATGGCTCCAATTTTATTTCCCTAACGCCAGGTTTTTTATCAATTCTCCCTCCAGGGTGTTTTATGAGGTGGCAAAGCATTCCCCGGCGATTGAAAAGTTCGCCAACTGTCCGGTGGAGAGAATTGAATTCAACGATTACGATGTTGTCCTGTTGTTGGTGGATGACCGTTCGTTGTATTCCAAATGTATCGGGGAATATATTGCAAGGCAGCGGGATGTCCGTTTCGCTGTTTTTGCTCTTACTGCGCCGCAGGACAATATAGAGATCATGGTACCCATCCCGACTCTGCCAGAGCTGGACGAAGAAGTCCCCGCACATGTGCTCGATGAGATCAGGAAGCGGGAAATATTTCTGCAGGAAGATGAGCTAATGGAGGGCGCCCGGTTCCTGGACCAATACATCGGGGATGAAAAGGTGATCATTTTTATGACGAATTCATCCACCTTCCTCAAGACCCTCAAAATGAGCGTGACGATCGACCTGATCAGGTGGTTCGAATCATTGCCCGGGAGGAGGCTTGTCATCTTCGACCCGGATAATGACAGGGAGCTGTTTTTCAGGAGCTGTGGGGTTGAGTTTAACAATACCGTTGTGGTCAAGGGAAAAAGCTTGCGGGAGACCTTTGCGATCATGGCAGATAAAAGGGTTGAGCTGATCTTCGGTCCCTGTACCGGCCTCCTGCATGCAGGGTCCGGCATATATAACAACCTGCTGAAAAGGGATATCAGGACCACTATTCCGCATATGCTGGTCTATACGGGAATGTATTATGAAATATCGGATGCCAAAGAGTGGTGGGAAGGAAGCCTGGTTAAATGTATGGTGCTGAAGAAGGACTTGTATTGGCGAAAGAAAATATCCCTGTTGGAGGAGGTCGATACAAGAGAGCTGATCTTCCAGGAAAATATTTTACCTACTTCCGAATATACGACGTCCATGATAGTGGATTTTTTTAAGAAGCACTGTCAACTTTAAGAAGGTGTTCATATGAATCAACAAGCTGCGTATTTCGGCCTCCATTTCAAAAGATATTTTTCCCTTTTATTTGAGCCTGCCTCCATCACTTCCCGGTGCGTGGTATTGATCTGCAACCCCATTGGGCAGGAGAATATCAGGACCAATAAAGCGGTCATTCACCTGGGGCGGGAATTAGCGGGCCAGGGAATACCGGCCATGACATTCGACTATTTTGGGATGGGAGATTCTTCGGGGCGGTCTGAAGATATGACCTCGCATTCCTGCCTGGAGAGTATCACAGAGTCCGCTGCATATCTGAAAAGCCAAACCGGCATAGACGATGTGATCCTGCTGGGGATACGTATGGGCGGACTTTTCGCACTGGGGAGCGATGCTGTCATCCGGCCGAAGGCTGTTGTTCTCTGGCACCCGGTAATCAACGGGGCGGCGTATGTGGAAGAGAGCAGGCGGGAACACCGAAAATGGTTGCTGGGATCATTTGTTCCTAAAGACGGCTTATTTAAAAAGAAGACCGAAATGCTTGGCTTCCTCTATAGCGAATCGTTCAACGAGCAAATAAGCCGGATGCGGGTCGATCTCCATGCCATGAACAGAACCTGTCTCTGGCTTGGCAACACCGATCCCAAAAGCATGGATTCCCCGGCCGGGGAAAATAAGCATGTCACGTATCTGGCATCAGCGTACAGGAAGTTTTGGACAAAAAGCGGTCTGGACGACGCTATCGTTCCTATTCATGATATCAGGTGTATTGTCAACTGGATCAAGCCACTCGGCGTGCTAACGCCAACTAATCGGTGATATATGCTGGAAGAAGTTATCTACTACGAGGAGCGGGGGACAAAATATGGGATCATTGCTCATCCTGCAATAGAAAAGAAGGAAGCGCCCCTAGTTGTTTTTCTCAATGCCGGGCTTGTGAACCGGCAAGGGCCCAATGGGATCTATGTCAAACTATCCCGGGACCTGAAAGCGGCGGGGTTCGCCAGTTTCAGGTTCGACCTGCCGGGCATTGGGGATAATATCAATGACAGCAGATGGTCCTCCAAAACCCAGTTTTATGCGGAAGAATTGCGATCCGTGATCGACCATTTCAGGGCTGCTGGGCGCTTCGATTCCTTTATCCTGTTGGGCTTGTGTACGGGCGCCAACATGGCTTTCGACTATGCCCTGGGAGAAAATGCCGTGAAGGGCATTTGTATGATCAACGGTACGAGGATGCCCCAGGGGGGGAATGGCGGGCGAAGTATCCGGGTACGGTATTACAGGAAGTATCTGACCGATATACGCCGTTGGTTAAAGTTCCTGTCTTTCAAGAAGCTGTTAAGGGTGCCCGGTTATTTTATACTAGTACTGGTGGTCATTGGCGGGAAAGCCTGGTCGCTGTTATCCGGAAAGGCAAAGGGAAAGGCCGCTAAGAAGGATCCTGCGGCAGGCCCGAAGGAGATCACCTGGTGGCCTGTCTTATTGAACAGGGGGGTGGAAGTCTTCCAGGTGGTATCGGAGGGCAGTGAAAGTTTCGACTGTATTGATAATCCTGACAAAAGGGTTGCCGACCTGGTTGTCTCCAGGGATAATTACCGGGAGCAAATCATCTATGACGCTGATCACACTTTTACCTCCATCGTGTCTCAAAAAGCTTTGATCGAAGGGATTGTCCGGTGGTGCCAATCCCGTTTCAACTAAATACATAAAATCATTATGACAAAGCCAAGTGTCCTCAAGGTTGTTTTATACGCATTATCTTTTTTTATGGTGAGCAGTTGTGCGCTGGCACAGCCGGCTACAGACAGTATCCGGGGTTATCTGAAAGAAATGTTTCCAGGGTCGGATATCCCGGGCATGAGCGTGGTGCTCATCAGGGAGGGGAAGACGACGATGCTGCATTATGGATATGCCAATGTCGGGAAGAAGGAAGCCGTAAACGATGAGACCCTGTTCCAACTTGGTTCCTGCAGCAAAGCATTTACGGCATTAGCCGCCTGGAATCTGATCCGGGAAGGGGCCATCGGAGTGGATTCGCCGGTTTGCAGGTATCTGCCCTGGTTCAATGTCCTGTATAAGAATAAAGCTGTCCATGTCACCCTCAGGCAATTGCTGCATCATACCAGCGGAATACCCTGGCAAACCATTGCTTCGATCCCCGCGACAAACGAAAAAGATGCGCTGGAAAAGACTGTCAGGGCTGTTGCCAGTATCAAGCTGCGCAGCCTGCCCGGAACCAGGTTCGAATATGCTACCATCAACTATGATATCCTGGCGCTGGTGATAGCGTCCGTTTCGCGACAGCCGTATGAAGATTATGTGCAACAGCAGGTCTTCAGGCCGCTGCATCTCGATCATACGTCTATAGGAATTCCTCTGGATAGCGGGCATATGGCGGCCGGATATAAGATCGGGTTCTTCAGGCCCAGGCAATATGATGCGCCGGTGTACCGGGGCAACAACGCGGCGGGATATGTGATCACGAATGCCCCGGATATGGCCAGGTGGCTCAAATTCCAGATGGGTTTAGACTCTTCGTCCCTGTCGGCTGCCATTGAAGCAACCCATCAGCGGGATGAAACAGTCGCTCCTGTCGACAATCAGTCCTATGCTGCCGGGTGGGCCGTATCTATGAACGGAGATAATATCATCGCCCATGGTGGTTTAAATCCGAATTTTACCGCATATGCGGGATTCAATGCAAAAGGGGGATATGGTGTGGCGATATTAGCCAATTCCAACAGCGGCTATACGGAATTAATCGGCCAAAACTTATTGAGGCTGCTTGGTGGAAAGGCAGCAGAAAAAAAGATTGCGCCCGACGATAACAATGACAGGACCTTTTCGACCGTGTCGTTCATCCTCGGGTTCTATCTGCTGGCCCTTGCGGGATTTATAGGATATGTCCTATTCGATATATTTAAAAAGAACAGAATTTGGGAAGGGATAAAGCCATGGAAGATCAGGGATGCTTTGATCTGCATTGCCTGTCTGTTCCCCTTCGCATATGGTGTTTATAAGTTACCGGATGCGCTGGCAGGATTTACCTGGGATGCTTTATGGGTTTGGATGCCGGAAAGTTTCTCTGTCCTGATGATATTACTATCCGTTGCGGTGGCAGTCACCTACCTTTCCTATTTCCTTACTTTGTTTTACCCTAACCGGGACCAGCATAAAGGGGCTATTCCCAAGCTGATATTGATAAGCGCATTGTCAGGGGCAGCCAATATGTTGATGATATTGCTGATAACATCCGTACTCAACACCACTTCCGAGGTGAAGTTCCTGCTATTCTACTTCCTGCTCATCCTTACCACGTACCTGGCGGGAAGGCGGTTCGTTCAGATCAAACTGATCAAACTGACCAGGGACCTGATCTATGACCTCAGGGTCCGGATGATCGAAAAAATATTCAGCACTTCCTACCAGCAATTTGAAAAGATCGACCGGGGAAGGATTTATACTGCATTGAATGACGATGTGGGGACCATCGGGGAGTCCATCAGCATGTTCATTATGCTGGTGACTCATTTTTTCACTGCCGCGGCGGCTATGCTGTACCTGGCGACCATGGCTTTCTGGGCGACGGCTCTTACCGTGTTCCTGATGGTTGTGCTCACTACGGTGTATTACCTTGTAAGCCGGAGCAGTCATCATTTATTTGAGGAGGCAAGGGACAATCGAAATGTGTTTATGCGTCTCCTTAACGGAATGATCGATGGCTTCAAGGAGATCAGTCTGCACCGGAATGGGAAGATACAGTACAAGGAAGATGTGGCGGCGAGCGCCGATGAATACCGGCAAAAAATATCCAGGGCAAACATCCAGTTTGTAAAGGCTTCATTGATTGGGGAGGTCGTCCTGGCCCTGATATTGGGAACCGTCGTTTTTGCATTTCCGATATTATTCCCCGATATCCATTTGTCCGATATCTCCCGGTTCATTATCATCTTGCTGTACCTCATCGGGCCTGTCAACGGGATATTACAATCCGTACCTGCCATCAAGCGTCTTGCTGTGGCATGGAAGCGGGTACAACAATTCCTGAAAGATCTGCCGGAAAATTGCAGGATGGATGCTGTATCTGCTCCGGCTGGGGCTGGTATCATTGAGAATTTAAAGGTGGAGAACCTGAGGTTCAGGTACAACGAGAAAGGGGAGCACGGGTTCGAGATAGGGCCTGTCAACCTGGAGGTGAGAAGGGGCGAGATACTGTTCATTATCGGCGGCAACGGGAGTGGAAAGACTACCCTGGCAAAGCTGTTGACGGGGCTGTATGAGCCCGACGGGGGAAGGATCTGTATCGATGGCGAGGCTATCCCCTTCTCTGCGCTGGGGGAGAGGTTTTCGGTGGTTTTCAATCCTCATTATCTTTTTGAAAAGCTCTATACTATCGATACTTCGAAAAAGAAAGGCGAGATCCGTCGATACCTGGACCTCCTTCATTTATCCGACAAGGTCCGGGTGCAGGATGATGGAACGTTCAGCACGCTGAATCTATCCGGTGGTCAGCGGAAGCGGCTGGCTCTGCTGTTATGCTACCTGGGGGACTCACCTATTTACCTGTTTGACGAGTGGGCGGCGGACCAGGATCCGGAGTATCGCAAATTCTTCTACAGGACGCTCCTGCCTGAAATGGCTGAAAGAGGTAAGATCATTATAGCCATTACCCATGATGACCATTACTTCGATGTTGCCGATAAAGTATTAAAAATGAATCAGGGGAAATTGTCGGAATATTCCGGCAGGAAAGAACCCGCAGTTGCGTTACCTCTTCAATGATCTTTTATGGACAGATCAAAAGTAATAGGAATAGTGGGAGGAATGGGCCCCCGGGCGGGTATTGCCCTTTATGAACGCATCACCTGCGGCACCCCTGCTGCTGCCGACCAGGACCATCTCTCTGTGATCTTAATGGCTTTTCCCAAGAAGATCGTGGACAGGACCTTGTTCCTCGAAGGGATAGTTCCTGTGAACCCTGCGTATGAGATCGCCAGGGTGATCGATCGATTAGCGGCTTCGGGAGCTGAAGTGATTGGAATGGCCTGCAATACCAGTCATTCTCCCCGGATATTCGATGTGATATTGTCTGAGATCGATCGTTTCCCGCGCAAGCTGAATTTGCTGCATATGCCCCGGGAGGTAGGCAATTACTTCAATGACGAATACCCGGGGATCAGGCGGATAGGCGTGATGGCCACGAACGGCACCTATCGATCGGGGTTGTATAACGATATATTGGAAGAGCGTGGATATGAAGTAGTCATACCTGACCGGGATTTTCAAAATGATGTCATCCACAGGATGATCTACGATCCGCATATCGGGATCAAGGCAAATGCCAATTGTATCACGGAAGAGGCTTCCATCCTATTCAATGAGGCATTGACCTATTTCAAAAGAAGAAAAGCTGAGGCGATCGTACTGGGATGCACCGAATTGTCCCTCGTGGGAGAAAAGATGGAGGGTATGCTGCTGGTAGATTCTACCGCATGTTTAGCCAGGGCCCTGATCAGGGAGGGGGCAGGAAAAGATAAGGTGCTACAGCCACTCACACATCATCGTTCAAATATATAAGTTATGTCCAAGATCAAGGTTTTTTGTTTTCCCTATGCAGGAGGGGCGGCTTCCATATATAGTAAATGGAAGACCAGCCTTCATCATGCGGATATCGAATGGGTCCCGGTGGAGCTGGCTGGAAGGGGTAAGCGCATCCGCGAGCCTTTATATACCGGGTTGCCGGAAGCTGTAGAAGATCTTTATGAAATTATTAGTCATCAGTTGAACGACCAGCCCTATGCCTTATTCGGGCATAGCCTGGGAGGTCTGCTGATCTATGAATTAGCGCGCGAGATAGACAAACGCGATGGCAGGAGGCCGCTGCATCTTTTTTTCTCCGGCAGGGGCGCCCCCAGCGTGTCCCGGGAAAAAATAAATTATCATCTGATGGGCGAGGATGAGTTCAGGAAAGAGGTGCTCGATCTTGGTGGAACGCCCCGGGAGATCTTCGACCATCCTGAATTGATCGAGCTTTTTCTCCCCCTGTTGAGGAATGATTTCAAGCTGGCGGAAACAGATCTGACGGGGCAGGAGGCGACCAGCTTCGACTGTGATATAACCGTTTTTTTAGGCAAGGAGGACGCTGAGATAACTCCGGAGCAGGCGGAAGGATGGAAAAGACACACGAAGGGGGTCTGCACCTTCCATTATTTTAATGGCGGCCATTTCTTCATCCATGGCGAGACATTTCGTATCACCCGTATGATCAGCAATACGCTGGGAAAAACAGCCAGCAAAAATCTTTTTCAATTAAACGATAACCTGTTATGACCAACGAAAAACGAAGACATCTGATCTCCGTGGCGGAACTATCTGTAGAAGAGATCCTTCAAATAGTCTCCAGAGGCGTATCCTACGCGAAGGGTGAGCTTAGGGGAAGCCGGCCTTTGGACGGATTGATCATCGGGTTGTACTTCAGAAAGACCTCTACCCGGACCAGGACCGCATTCTCCGCCGCAGCCCTTCGGCTGGGCGCCGGTATTATTTCATATGGACCGCAGGATCTGCAGGAAAATACAGGTGAAAGCATACAGGACACGGCAAGAGTACTCTCCGGCATGCTGGACGGATTTGTGGCAAGGACATCGGGAAGCAGAGAGGAGATGGATAAACTATCGTCACAGGAAAGCATGGGCGTCATCAATGCCATGGCAGAAGATGAGCACCCTACCCAGGCCCTTGCAGACCTTACAACCATCATGCAGCATTTTGGAAGGTTATCAGGCCTTCGTATGCTGTACATGGGGGAGGGCAACAATACTGCTGCTGCCCTGGCATTGAGTTTTACCCGGTTCCCAGGCAATCAGCTTGTTCTCTGCACTCCGGAAGGGTATGGCCTTTCCGGGAAAATAATGAGCAAGGCAAAAAAATATGCCAGCGCACATGGGGCCACGGTAATGGAGCAGCATCATATGGATCAGTTGCCGGAGGAATTCGATATTATATATACCACGCGGTGGGAGACGACCGGTACGATAAAAAAGGACTCCAATTGGAAGGAATTGTTCCTGCCTTTCAAAGTTACCGACAGGATAATGGATAGATACCCCGCTGCCATTTTCATGCATGACCTGCCTGCTCACCGGGAGGAAGAGGTAGAAGCTGCAGTCCTCGACGGAAACAGGAGTATCGCTTTCAGGCAGGCTGAAAATAAATTGTATAGCGCCTGTGCGGTATTGGAGTGGTGTCTCCAACCTGCGGCCTTTGGCCGGACACCGGGATCTTGCTCATTTAAATGCAAACAAAACCACTTTAATATATGAATAGCAATGTCATTCTTTTGGCAATTTTCATCCTTTCGCTGGCCTGCATTTACGGCCTGTTGATGAAAAGAAAGGGACGGATCGTCCCGAAAGATATTTTCTATCTGGGGCATGTCTTCATTCTGACCCTCCTGCTTTTTTGGGCGTATACGGCAATCTACCTGGCCGTGACCTTCAGGGAAAGACATTTTCCCTTCGATAAAGAAGTTTGGAGGAGCAATAGGGAAGAAAGGGTTTGTATGGTCGACGACCTCATCAGGAGGAAGGTATTGAATTCTTTGAATGAGGATAATACCGTCGCTTTGCTGGGAGACCCTATGGAAAAGAGGAAGGATTCGGTGAGTGTCAGATATGCCTATTATCTCGGTTTCAGGAACAATGCTTTGGCGATAGACCCGGAGTTCCTGATGCTGAAATTCAAAAAAGGGCAGTTGGACAACTATTACCTTTCCAAGGGAGTTCCCCATTAGTGATCAATCTCTAAAATGACATTGTATGAAACTATTTATAAAAACAAGGTATATAACCTTCTTTATATTTGCCGCTTTTATATTGTGCGAATGTTTTCTAAGGATATTCAAGCATGAGGAACTGATCTTGCACCAGTATCCTAAGGTCTATGCTTTTGATGAGAAAACCGGGTACAAGGGTATCCCCAATATAGAAGGATATATCAGGAGACCCGGCATTGAAAACCGGTTTAAACTGAATGCATTTGGGTTTAATGACCGAAACTTCCCCGTCGAACATCCTGACAGTATATTCCGGATCATTGTCGTAGGCTCCTCATTGGTAGAGGGCACCTGGTCACATCAGCGGGAAACATTTGTGTCGCTGCTGCATAAGAAATTTCAAGCTGCAGGATACCATGCGGAAGTGATGAACTGCGCTATGTCCGGTTCGGAAAGAGGATTACAGAACCTGGCCTATTACAAGGAGTCGACTCAACGGTTCAGACCAAACCTGGTATTGTACGAGTTCTCCATGCCACTGATATCCAGTAACTATACGAGAGGGAGCTACCTGGATTATTCCATCCTGTATGCGGGAGAAAACCTTAAAGAATTGAGTCATTCCCAATTTGTGGCTCAAAAAAGGGTAGACCTGGTCAAGCGGCATAAATTTATTACCGACCTCTATGATCTGTGCTATTGCATGCGGGTCATCTGCAGGCAGTATTTTGAAGGCAATCACTGGGGTACTGTCGCCAACTGTTGCAAGGTGTATGCTGAAAACAAATCGGATAGCTGGCAATATTTTTCTATGGATGTCCTGGGTCTGAGGAAGAGCATTACATTGGTAAACGATTTTGCCGATACGGTCAAAAGAATGGATGCCCGAGTACTCGCCTTCGAATATGGAAGCGGTTATGCCGAAAATCTGCATGACAGCAGTCTGACCACCAAGTTTCCCCTATTAAGCCTGGGACTGGATCTTGGGGATGAGTACCGCTTGTCGCTTGACGGTCATTTTAATCTTTTGGGCGATTCCGTGGTCGCGGATGCCCTTTTTTCGAGATTAAAGGAATATATCCCTGGTGAGTTCCATCCCAATTCCGGGAAAAGACCCAACAATAACTGACCTATGAAGATCCTTGTGAATTCCCTGCTATCCAATGGATGCTTCAGCGGCGTGCAATATTCAACTGAGAACCTGCTGGAGGCCATTTCAAGCCGTAAACCTTCCGGGGATCATATCGAAGCCCTGGTCTCAGAAGATTATAGGGGTGTACTGATGGAAAAAGGTAACTTTTATCTGAAGTGTGCAGGCTTTTCAACGGCCAACAGGAGCAAGAGGATCTTCTTTGAGAATTTTCGTCTGGGCAGCTATTTTTCCAATAACGGGTTTGATCTTTATCATTCGACAGGGTATGTGCTTCCTTTCTTTTCGGATATTCCCTCCGTTGCAACCATACATGACCTGATCTCTATCGATTTCCCGCAATACTGCAAGAATGAGACGGCTTTATATTATGGTTTGTGTCTGCCCCGTACGGTCCGCAAAGCCAAAAAGATAATTGCCGTGTCCGATACTGTGAAGCGGGATATTCTCCGGCATTTTTCGGTGCATCCGGACAAGATCGAAGTGATCTATCATGGTGTCGAAAGGATATTCCGGAAGATCGCCTGTGCGGAAAGGCTTGATCGTGTTGTCGTGAAATACAAGCTGCCATCTCAATTTTTGCTGTATGTGGGCAACCTGGAGCCAAAAAAGAATATCGGGCGGATCATCGAGGCATACACCAGGATCAGGGAGCATGCCGGCATCCGGCAAAAGCTGGTGATCGCGGGTAGGAAAGGATGGAAGTACGATGATATTTTCCAGATGGTAAAGCAGCACAGGATGGAAGAGGACGTGATCTTCACAGGATATGTAGAACGGGAGGACCTGCCATGTTTGTATTCGCTGGCGGATCTGCTGGTATTCCCGTCCCTGTACGAAGGGTTCGGCCTTCCTGTCCTGGAAGCGATGGCCTGTGGGCTGCCCGTGCTTGTTTCCGACCGGGGCGCCTTGCCGGAGATTGCCGGAGATGTCTACCCCCGGGTAGATCCATATGATGTTGATGATATTGCAAGGAAGATCCTGGTATTCCTCGGGAACGAAGAGCTAAGGGAGAGGAATATCGCTTATGGATATAAACGTGTCAATGCATTTTCCTGGGAAAAAGCAGCAGATGCGACACTTGCGGTGTATGATAAACTTCTCAAAATTTAAAACAATAAAAATGAAAAGCTTCGTATTCTGTACTTGTTATGCAAATGCGGGTATCCGTTACCTGCATCCCGAAAGGTATAGCAAGTGGATCAAGTATAATGGGCAGATATTAGATGAGCTCGGCGCCGGGCATATCTTTCTGATAGATGATGGCAGTGAACGGAAAGATATCGGGAATATAGCCGGAGTAGATGCTTTCTATCGGGCTGAAGAGCTTCCTGATGAGTGTCACGGAAAAGTAAATATGGTCTCCTTCGATTCCCATCTGGGCCGGAAAGCAGTAGACGACTACCAGGGATGGTGGAGGAACTTTACCTATTCGATCGACCTGGCGGAGAAATATCAATTCGATAAGATCATTCACATCGAATCCGACTTTTTTATTTTAAGCGACAGGCTGAAAGAGTACATCAAAAATTTACAACAAGGATGGACGGCGTTATATTCCAGCACTTTTGCATGCCCTGAGTCGGCGGTGCAGGTGATCTGTAAGGATAATTTTCCCTGGCTGCGTAAGATCCTTGACCGGGCCAGGAAGAATAACTATCAATTCAACCGCAATGCAGAACTGATCCTGCCATTTACCCATGTGAACAAGAACTTCACTGGTGACCGCATTGGTGAGATCGAAGCATTTGTACGTTGGGCCCGGGAAATAAAAAATTGCTCGGAATTTGATTTTATCGGTCAGATCAGTCCGGAGATCAAAGCCCTTTCATCGGAGAAATTGCATGGCTTGCTATCCGCCTTTAATGAAAGGTCGATAGCTGCTGATGAAAAGGACATGGATATTTTATTTTCGTTGCTAAGGGAACATGATCTGATGGAAACAGTCACCACGAATAATTTAGTTGGCAGTGAAGCGTAAATGCCGCATACTATACGGGATAGAAGCCACGGACGGAGGATCACTTAAACATTTGGTGTATCTGATGCGTCATCTGGATAAGTCCGTTTTTGACATTACTGTCATACTTTCCGACAAGAGGACAAGGCGGATATATCCTGAAATAGAGAAAATGAAGCGGGATGGTATTCGCGTGATCATTATCCCTATGCGCCGTAGTATCAATCCTTATCAGGATGTGCTGTCATTTTGTAAGATAAACAGGCATTTAAAGAGAAATCGATATGATATCGTTCACGCGCACAGTTCGAAAGCGGGAATGTTGTTCGGGTTGGCCGCCTGGTTGAACGGGCTGCCGGTGTTTATCTATACCCCACACTGCTTTTATTCACAGGCTTTGCAAGGGTTCAGGAAGATGTGCTTTGTCCTGCTGGAAAGGATGATGTGCAGGCTGACCGATCGTATCGTGGTTTCGAACAATGAAAGGGAGTATGCGCTGGATCAAAAGATCGCACCCCGGGATAAGCTGGTCAGCATCAATAATGCCATCGATTTTTCGACATACAAAGCGGCCGGTGCCGGCAACTTATACAGGGCTGAGCTGAATATACCCGAGGATGCCATAGTGGTCGGGTCTGTTGGAAGGCTGACTAAACAAAAAGACTGGACCACTTTCCTATATGCTGCCAGGGAGACAATAATAAAGGCCAAGAATGTGGCCTTCCTTATTATAGGCGAAGGTGAGGAAATGCCTCGTATCAAAAGGCAAATAGAACGGTTGAACCTGAGCGCTGTCGTGCATATGCCGGGGTATTGCCAGGACATGAACCGGGTGTATCCCGCCATAGATATTTTCGTCAACACTTCCCGTTGGGAAGGCCTTCCCTATGTGCTGGCGGAAGCCATGTGGTACCAGAAGCCGATCATAGCGACGGATCTGAATTACGGGCAGATCATCCGGGACAATGAAAGCGGGTGCCTGGTTGCCGCCGGTGATCCTTCGGCCGTGTCCGGCAAGATCCTCGACCTGGTCTATAACGAACCGCTGAGGAAGAACATGGGTCAAATGGGGTATTGTATCGTCCGGGAGCACCTGTCTTTCCCAAAGTTCATTCAGCGTCACCAGCAATTGTATCTCGATCGTTCCGATCAGCAAAACCCACTGTTACAATGAAAATTCTTTTCCTTTGCAACAGCACGCGGATAAGCGGGGCGGAAGTAAGCCTGCTGCTGCTGCTGGATGGCCTGGACGCCGAAAAATACCAGGTCGTTGTGGCCGTTCCCGGACAGGGCGACCTATATGAAAAGCTGGTCAGTAAATATCCTGTAAAGGTGTTCCCGCTGAAGAGATATAAAAGGACCAAAAATGTCCTGGCTGTGCTGATCTTTCTCATGCATTCGATGGTGGTTTCGTTCCGGATCGCGAGGTATGTTCGCCGGGAAAGGATCGATCTCATTTATGCTAACAATCTCCAGTCCCAGCTGTATAGCATAATGGTAAAGATGCTGACCGGCAGGAAAAACATCTGGCATGCCCGTGACAATTCGCCGGGCAGACTAACTACGAAACTTTTTGCATGGTTGAGCGCACACGTAATATGCATATCTGAGTTTATTTACAGACAGATACCAGCATATGGACACAGGAAATCTTGTATACCCAACGGCATTGACAGTGGAGACTGGCAGCCGGAGAGACCAGGCAAAATGGCGACTTCGGGGGCAAGGTATAAATTGACGGTCGGCATGGTCGGGCAATTGATCCCCTGGAAGCGGCATATGGACCTCATCCTAGCGGCTGAGGGGGTAATTGATTCGTTTCCGAATGTTCAATTTCTGTTTATAGGAGAAGAACCGGACAACCACTGTTCCGGGTATAAGCTCTTTTTGGAAGAGGCAATAGCTTGTAAGGGCCTGGAAGAATATTTTCATTTTGCCGGGTTCGAGAGGAGCATAAAAGAGCGCATAAGTGAACTCAATGTGCTGGTGCATTGTGCGGACCGGGAGCCTTTTGGCCGGGTGATCATTGAAGCTATGGCATTGGAGAAGGCTGTCATTGCCTGTAATACGGGCGGGCCGGCGGAAATTATCGTGAATGGACACAGCGGCATATTGATCGGTCCGGGTGATATCGGGTTGCTTGCTGAAAAAATACTTTTCCTTCTGCAAAATGAAGAAATTCGAACGGCCCTGGGCAAGGAAGCCCGAAAGAGGGTTATTCAAAATTATTCTGCCAGGGATACTGCAAAGGGCATACAAAAGGTGATGGAAAGCCTCATTTAAAAAAACTATCTATGTCAATTACGTCAATGCCAGTCGCATCCGCCATTCCTATGCAGGCGTCAATGCGGCACAGCCTTAAAGCTATCGGATTATTTTTGTTGTTCATTTTTGGTTTTAGTTCGATCTTCTATTGCCTGATCATCCACACCGGCAAGGTGGAAAGTGGTTTTGGCTATTACGTTACCGGTGTCATGTGGTGCCCGGCATTGTCGGCTTTGATCACTACCCAAATGTTAAGACGGCCAATATCCGGCCTGGCATGGCAATGGGGTAAGCCCGGCTATCAGCTTTTGAGTTATTTCGTGCCACTTATTTATACCTTTTTCGCTTATTTACTTATATGGGTAACCGGATGGGGTGGATTTTATAACCATGATTTTGTTGATACGATGGCGAAGTCGTTCGGGTGGACCCGTTTTTCGCCTGTAATAACCATTCCCCTTTATTTTATTTTTTCGGCCTTGTGGGGGCTGCCTTTCAGCGTTGCCAATGCGCTTGGTGAGGAAATAGGATGGCGGGGTTTTTTTGTGCCCGAGCTTTATAAGGTGACCGGATATGCTCAAACTTCGCTTTTAGTGGGGCTTACGTGGGCAGTATGGCATTTTCCCATCATTATTTTTTCCGACTACAGGAGCGGAGCCCCTTTATGGTATGGCCTGACCTGCTTTACCGTCTTGCTGGTGAGCATGAGCTTTATTCTCACCTGGTTCAGAATAAGATCCAATAGTTTGTGGACGGGCGTCCTGCTGCATTCCAGTCACAATCTATTTGTTCAGAATTTTTTTACACCGATGACAAGAGATACCGGGCATACCAACTATTTTACCGATGAATTCGGCGCTGTGCTTCCGGCGATATGTCTGATCATCGCCATTTATTTCTGGAGCCGCCGTCACGAACTGCAAAAATATCCGTAAATCATTTTTTATAATAGAATATTAATAACTAATCGACCATTACCACCCGGTAATGGTTTTTTTTTGTTGGATGGCAGAAGCTGGCTTAATAGCCGGAGGCTGGCGTTTTTTTGCTAATGACTGCCGGGAGGGGTACCGCAGGATAAATGCTAATTACGGAGCCCAGCTATTGCCGTACATTCGGGCTATATAAATTTTTTATGCGAAGACCATTGCTGTCATGTTTAGCACTTTTTTATTGTATTCTTCAGAGTTGCAATAAGGACTCTGACCCCAATTCAGCTGGTAGGCCAGATCCTTCGACTCAGGGTCCTATAGTTTATCTGGCAGGAAGTTATACAGATCTGACCCGAGGTACCGGCGGCAATCAGGCTGCATACTGGAAAAATGATTCGCTAAATGTTTTACCTGGCGGAACATCTTCGACGGCTAACGCAATCTTTGTTTCGAAAGGTGATGTCTTTGTAACAGGGGAGGTCGATGCTCAGCCAGCCTATTGGAAAAATGGTGTTATGACGAGTCTTTCCCATGGACTCTACTACGATGCGGGGACAGCTATAGCTGTAAATGGTACGGATGTATATATTGCGGGAACTGGTTTCAATACGTTGGGTCATTTTGTTGCCGGGTACTGGAAAAATGGCGTTTACAATCAGTTGTCAAGTGATAAGAACAATGCTTATTGCAGCGGAATAGCAATTTCCGGGAATGATGTATATTTTGCAGGGTATGAATCTAATCCAGCCAGTGGCAAACCAATTTTGCAAGGAAAATGCTGGAAAAATGGCGTTCCAATAGATCTCACCGGCGGAGAAAGTTCCACTTCGCTAAATGATATTTTTATTTCGGATAAGGACATATATGTTTGTGGATATCTAACAGAGTCATCGGGCACAAACGGACAGCGCAGTACTGCAAAATGCTGGAAGAATGGCCAGAGCATGACACTGCCGGCTGGCACAGCAGAAATTTCAATTGCAACGTCGGTTTGGGTTTCCGGATCAGACGTGTATGTATCCGGATATAAAAAAGCGACAGCGAACGATAAGGCAGTGGCAGTATACTGGAAGAATGGGATTGTTACCACCTTATCGGATGGTTCAACCGATGGTTATACAGGAAATCTCGTCGTATCCGACACGGATGTATTCGCTTCGTATTATGCAACACCGGCAAGTGGCAGGGCTGCCTATATCAAAAATGGGAAAGTGATCGAGGTGACCGATGGGGTGAAAGCCTCTGGCCAGTCGAGTTTTATTTTTATCGACAATAGGAAATGAGGATCTATTGTATCATGATCCTTTTCACCTCGCCCTGGTGTTTCATGGTGCTGACCTTCAGGAAATAGACCCCCTGAGCAAAACCTCCCAGATCCAGCAGGTTCTGCCCTTGCCGGATGGTATATATTTTCAACACCTGACCGATGGGGCTGATGAGTGAGGCGGTCACAGGCTCGTCATCCGCACCTGTAGTTACGATCAACCGGACGGAATGTGTATAGGTCGGCACCGGTGAGAGGCTGACGGTCAGGCCGGAGGCATTGAATTGCAGCTGTCGAATGGATGAGTACGTTAGCTGCCCGTCGAGGTCTTTTCCTGCAATGCGGTAGAAATTATTTCCTTCGAAAGGGGTATCGTCGGTGAAGCTATAGCTATCCTGTCTGTCTTGTGCGGCAACTTCACCGATGGAGGAAAAGCTGCGACCGTCCGCACTCCTTTCAACTATATAATTGCTAAGGTCCAGCTGACCGTTGACCTGCCATTGCAGCAAGGCGCGGCGGTCCATTTTGCTGGCGGTGAATCCAAGGAAATTCACGGGCAGCGCTCCGGGCATGAGTCCCGTTACCGTACTGGTCCGTGACAACAGGGTGCTGCCATTCAACGCGGTACCCAGGCTGACAACGCCTGACTCATTGGTCATCAGTACGTCGTCGATGTACCATCCGTCAACGCCGATTGAATTATCGCTGGAAAAACGGAATCTTATCCGCGCGGTGGTTCCTGCAAATCCTGTCAATGATAATACGGTCTGGATGAATGTACCGCCGCTGCTGCCGGTGAAGGCCTGACGATTGGCCAGGCTCGTATTGGCCGGACTGATGGAGCTGTTATAGCCGTTCTGCACCATAAAGGGGCCGAGGTCCTGCCAGGTGGCGCCGCCGTCTGTCGAGATCTCCACCACGCCGCCGTCGTAGGCGGGGTCGGTCTCGAAGTAATGCCAGAAGGACAAGGTCGTGAGCGTGTCGGGATGCACATCGCTGGTCGTGATAGCAAAATCCGTGGCCGTAACCATGTCTGGCGCATACCAGGAATGAGTGGGGCTATGGCTGCGGGTCGTGCTTTCCAAAAAGTAGGTGCTGCCCGTCTTTATCGTGGATGTCCAGAAATAGCCGCTGGGGTCTTTGCTGTCGTTGAGGAGGGTGTCCGGCATCGAGTAGGCCGCATTGACGCTGGCCTCCACCGTAAAAGTCTTTGTCTCGTTGGCGGCAAAGTTCAGCCCGTTGAAAAGAACGGCCGGAGAAGTGTATGTACCGCCGGGTGCGGAGACAAAACCAAGATTGTTCGACAATGTATCCACAATAGAAACATTGCTGAGAGGGGTGCAATTGCAATTGGCCTTGATCGTATAGGTAATATGATCGCCTTGTGCGATCTGTGTCCTGCTGGTCGTCTGCGACAGGCTAAGACCCGAAGGCAGGTCATAAGCTGCCGTTCCATCCGTATAATCGTCCGAGCTGCCCTGCGATGCGCTCCTGCCCATACCCCTGCGTGCAAAAGCATTCCAGATAGTGCATTTGTGCGCATAGTTGTAGAGAATGGAATCAGCCTTCAGGATAGCATCCCGTCCATCCATGAAGCCGGGACTGCAGGGTTGGTATTTCATGGCTGTGATGACGAGCTGTAAGGCGGTATTGTTGCCTTTCGTCCCGTGATAGATATCGGCATCTATGCCTTCCTGTTGTATAATGTTCCATGTCATATCCCACAGTGCGGAACACCAGATCTCACCTATATTATGTACCTCTCCTCCTGTGTTGGTCGCCAGCATGGCATAGGTCCAGGGATCGACCGACATATCTGTTGAATAGGGATAGTTGCGCAGACCCGGGCCTGTAGACGGTTGGGCCATCGCATAGGTGCCGAGGGGTCTTTTTTTCGTGCCGTCGCCGATGGCTGCAGTGCTCCAGTCCGTAGTCACCATCAAAGCGACATAATCGCTCCATCCTTCGCCCATCTGTTCGGCATTATACAGGCAATCGGCATTGGCCGGTCCACCGGTGAGGCGGTTAGAAATGCCGTGGGTATATTCATGGGCGATGATTCCGTTGTCGAGGGCGCCATCGCGGTATTGCCCCGTGGCCGACAGACTTGCATTCAATCCTGTGGTATTGGCATATAGCTTGTTCGCCGTCGTATCCGACACCAGCAGGGCAGGAATGGTGATCGTTGTGTCCACACCCGTCATAGCGAACGGATACCCATCGACGTTGTTAGTGACAATGACCGCAATGGCGCCAGCATTTTGTGCGTATTTCACCTTGGCGACGAAATTGCACGAGCCACCTCTGGCAACCAGCGCGATCTTGCCGGCAAGCGCGGCAGCATTGGTAAGAGTGCTGCAGCCCAATTTCGTGCCCGAGCCATCCACAACGGTTACGACATCGGCTGTTATCGGTCCCGCATCGGCTAATTTACCTTTATAACTTAAATTCCCTTCCACCGCCGTATAGTCGCCGGCAATGGCCGACGGACCGTTGACGTGAAATTGAACGGTCTGTCCTGTATTGAACTGGAACATTCTCATCCGGCCGTTCTCCCCATCGGGCGGCGTAGAGAAATCGGCGTTGTTGACGCTCGCCCCGTCCAGGGCAAAGGCATTGACATAGTCGCCTCCCAGCCCGCCCCTTCCGAGATTGTCGGCCTGAAAGTTCCCGGCAGCCTCATCAAACCCATATTGATAGGAGATATCATGCATGATATTGTTCCAGTAGAAGAGATTGTCGATCCCGGCACGGCTGTTGGACCAGGCCGAGGGGCTTGCCGCCATATCGATGGCACGGTCGAATGTCAGCGATGGTATGGGTGTCAGTGAAGTATCCGCATAACCTGTCGTTGCATTATTTCCGGCCAGGTCCTGCTGGGCCCACACGTTGTTCCCGCGGGTATATGCGTAGTTGGTGCTGTTATCGAATTGCCAGCCCAGCGTAGTGGCGTCATTGCCTGCCCCGGCCTTTAACCACGGATTATTATCCAATGAACGTGCACCGAAATTGGCCGACTCCAGTGGAAAAGGGTATACACGATAATTTACACCGGTGACGGCAGGCTGTGCGGGCGCCAGGAGTTTTTGGGCGGGAATGGGATGGTTGGTTTTTAACGGTATAACCGGTGCGGGCGGCGTCTCCACGCATCCATCCGAAGGCCTTTCATGGACGACAAGACTGCTTTTGCCGAGGATGGCACCTGTCCCGGCGTCCACCCGTACCAGCCAGTCATCGAGGTCGCCGGGCGAGGCGATGCGCACATTCCAGGAAAGCCTTACCCCCCCGCTGCCGTCACGAGCAGGCAGCCAGACGAGGTCACTGCTGATGTCTTTGCGCGACGTCGCGGCTGCCTGGTAAACGAAACGGTGACGGAGATCGTCTTTCCGGACCAATCTGAGCTCGGGGGTGGAAGGCAGCGTTAAATGGAGCGCGGCGGCCCGGACGGCCTGATTCGGGCTAACGGAATAAACGGGCTTTGCTGCTGTCTTTTCTTCGATACGGACGATATCCTGTCTTTTGCCTATGAGCGTATCATTCTTGAATATGTAAACGCTTATCTTATTGTACACGGGAATGCCCTGCCAAGTCTGCTGCAGATAGACGAGGAAATTGCCCGATGTCCTATCGGCATAGGCGTCGGTGACCACATAGCTTTCGATCGCTGCCTGGTTCAATCCCGTGACCGAAAGATTCTTGCGCAGGAGCTGAACCGCCCGCTGTTTGTTATCACCCTCGTTCTGCGCATTTGCCTTGATGGCCGATATCATGATTATGACTAAAATGAACATTTTGAGGGGTGATAGCAGTCGGCTCATGGCTTTTAAATATTTCGCCAAATGTAGTCCAAGCGCCATTTCAGGCCATGTCAGCGGCTAACCCGATCCCGCCAACGGCTCAGTTACCCAAACCCCTTGATCGGGCATCGTCTACTTTTAACAAGACATCCAACGCCGGCTGGCAAATAGAAAATTAATAGTAAATTTAAAAATGCACCGTGGACCTGGTCTTATATTTATTTGTTCTCTTTTTTTTCTTTGCCTGTATATCTCTATCCACGCTCAACCCACCAAGGCCCGGCCGCTGCACACCAGCTATATCACCCGTAACATCGATAATGCCAGCGGGCTGGATTGCAACGATGTCCTGGCCATCACTCAGGATCACCGGGGCTATATCTGGATAGGGACAAAAACGGGTCTGCAACGTTACGACGGGCTTCGGTTCGTCAACTGTTTCGACTCCACCGTCAACCCCGGGGAACTCATCGTATCTGACCTTTACCCCGACGACGGACATGCCAGGGTTCTTTACGGCCAGCCCCATGGCCGCCTGATGCAATGGGACTTCCTGCATCACACGCCGGTGGAGATCACCCGCCGGTCTGCACCCGGCCGGGACCTCATCTACCAGGACGGGCAGAACAAGCAATGGCTTTTCCGCATCATTTGGGTGGACAGCAGCAAAAAGGACAGCAGCGGGCTTGTACTGATACGCCAGCCAGGGCAGGAACAGGACATACGAGGCTATTTCATCACCGACAAGGCGCACCATCAAACCTGGCTGCTCAATCCGCGAGGTGGGGTCCTGCTGTTGGACGACACCGGGAAAAAGATACTGCCAATGCCTTTCCCTGTCGATCCGGGTACGATACAAGGTATCATGACCGACTCACACGGAAACCTATGGCTTTACAGCTGGTCCTTCGAGTTCTATCGCTACCACTTGCCGACCCAAAAGCTGTATGTCTATTCGCTGGCTGATATCCTTGTACAGGAAGGAAATAAAAATACCCTTCCGGTGTGGATATCCTCCTTCCTGGAAGACGATCACGGCGTACTTTGGATCGGGACGGGTCAGGCCGGGCTGCTGCAATACGACTACGCCGCCGACGAATTCCGTTATCTTCTTCGTCAACCGGGCAATAGCCTGGGTCTGCAGTATACCGACCAGATCAATACCATTTTCCAGGATAAGGAGGAGAATATCTGGTTTGGCTCCGACAAAGGCATAAGCATCATTAACCCCTACCGGCGATATTTCAGCGTCGTCAGCAACCAGGACACGACGGATCCTTCGAGGGTGGTCAGCGATATTGTCCCGGCTGCCCTGATAAGGGATCAGCTTTGGACAGGCTCCTGGGGCGAGGGTATCAAAGTTTATGATACGGCTTTCCATTTTAAAAAGCGTTTCTTTTTTAAAGGACAATACGAGCAGAACATGGTATGGTGTTTCCTGGAACAAGCAGATGGCTCCGTGTGGGCAGGTTGTCAGCAAGGCTTGTTACATATCATCACGTCCGATGGCCGTGTGCGGTCTATTCAACCACCTGAGACAGATCGAAAGACCATAAAAGCGATGATAAAAGACAAGGCCGGCAATACCTTGCTTGGATTGCAGAGCGGTAAGATCATCGTGTATGAGGCAGCGGTAAAAAGTTTTTTGCCGTATAATATGTCCGGTCAGCCATCCTCATTCCGTCTGGCTCCCATCGAAAGCCTGCTGGTGGACGACCAGGGCACCTGCTGGGCCGGCACTACCCAGGGTCTGGCAGAGTTCGACACCCGGAAAAGAGCGTTTGTCGCGTGTCACCGACCCAATAAAGGCGTCGACGTACGCTGCTGGGGGATCTATCCTTACCGGGATTCGTTGCTGATAGTCGGTACGGAAAATGACGGTATTTATTTTTTTCATCGCCGATCAAAAACATTCAGCAGGATACCCGTCAAGGAGGAACAATCTCACTGGTCGGTACACGCCATCACTGTCGACCCGCAGGGCAGGATATGGTTCACAACCGATCTCACCATCTGTTGCTACGATCCAGAGACAAAAAAATGTTTTGTCAGCCAGCCTGAGGCAGGATTGATAAAAAGCCCATTCCAGAGCGCTGGCTTTATCACTCTTCCCAACGGAAAATGGGTAACCTGCACCAGTACTGAGATCGTAGGCTTTTATCCGCACCAGCTGCAGGGCTTGCAAGAAAAGACGGCTCCGGTGGACATTACGGGATTCAAGGTCTTTACCCATCCCTTGTTCATCGACTCTCTCATTTCCCGCGGGGAGCCTGTGCGGCTGTCCTACAAACAGAACTTTATCAGCATTGAATTTTCCAATCTTGCCATTCCGGGCATTCTGCGTACAAAATATTTCTACCGGCTCGAAGGCGTCGATCCTGACTGGGTGTACGGTGGGTCGCGTGGATATGCCGATTATACCAATCTGTTGCCCGGGAACTATACCTTTCGTGTACGTACGGAGAATGCCCTCAACGATGAAGGCGCTGCTGCATTTCAAATAAAGATAATCGCGCCTTACTGGGCCACCCTCTGGTTTAGGGCTTTGGTGATCGTCGCAGCCGTCCTGTTGCTGCTGCTGATCGTCAGGCGGCACTATCTCCGCCTGCGGCTCGAAGCCGACATGAAACAGCAGATCGCTAATACGGAGATGATGGCGCTGCGGGCTCAAATGAATCCTCATTTCATATTCAATTGTATCAACTGCATCGACGCCCTGATCCAAAACAATGACAAATACCTCGCGACGATGTATCTTAATAAGTTCGCCCGTCTCATACGCAATATCCTGGACAGCTCCAGGCAAAATACCATTCCTCTTACGCGCGACCTGGAGACGCTGCGTCTGTATATAGACCTGGAACAATTCCGGAATGAAGATAAGTTCAAGGCCGAGATCTGTGTGGACGAGCAGCTGCTGGAGGAGGATTGCCGCATTCCGCCGCTGATCATTCAGCCCTATGTGGAGAATGCCATTCTTCACGGTCTCCGGCATCGCCAGGATAGTGCGGGCCAGCTGTCCATCAGGATCTGCCGGGAAGGGGAATATCTTATTTATCGAATAGAAGACAACGGGGTTGGGCGTGCTGCGACGGCGCAAAAGTCCTCCCATCGAAGCTATGGCATAGAAATAAGCAGGAATAGAGTGAACCTGTTCAACAAACAGGAGCATATACCCGTCGTAATAACCGATCTGCATCAGGATGGCCGTCCCGCCGGCACCTGTGTTCAGGTATCCCTAAAAATCAGCTGATGGTCACTGCAATTATCATAGATGACGAAGCCAAAGGGCGAATGGCCCTTAGACAAAAATTAAAGGACTATTGCCCAGCGGTCCGGGTGGAGGGAGAGGCCGAGGACGGGGAAGAGGGACTGAGACTTATAGAGGAGGTTCAGCCCGACATCGTATTCCTGGACATAGAGATGCCCAGATTGAATGGGTTCGATATGCTGTTGCAGCTCCGGCGAAAGAATTTTCACCTGATCTTTACCACTGCGTATGACCACTATGCTATCAAGGCCATCCGTTTTGCCGCGTTTGATTATTTGCTAAAGCCCGTGGATATTGAAGAGCTGAAGGCAGCAGTGGAAAAAATAATTCAAAATGGACAACAGGTGAATAATGGCGGGCGGCTGGAAACGCTGGCACATAATCTGCAAACAGCGCTCAATAAAATAGCCATCTCTACGCTGGAGGGATTGCTGTTCTTCGACATCAACGAGATCATCCACATCGAAGCGCAAAGTAACTACACGGTGTTCAGCTTTACCAACCGGCCCCGTCTCACTGTGAGCAGGACCTTGAAGGAGTTTGAAGACCTTCTACCTTCCGAACAGTTCTTCCGAACCCACCACTCCCATATTATTAACCTCCAATATATAAAAAGGTATATAAAGGGCGATGGCGGTCAGATCGAGCTGAACAATGGCGAGATGGTGGATGTTTCCAGGAAAAAAAAGGAAGAGTTCCTGAAATTATTGGGCATGAAATAACTAAATATAAAATTAATGAATACAAGACCTCTCAGCAATGTTATCAGCTATATCTATCTCTGTTGTATTCCCGTTGCGACCTTTGTTCTCGCCTTTACTACGGGTCACATCAGCTACAGGCTATATGTCCCCATCTGGTTACTGAACTGTTGTATAATGGCGCTTGCTGTATGGACATTGGGCATAAAGGCGTTTAAGTCGGCAGAAAAAGAAAAAAGATATCTGGCCTATGGCAGTTGCCTACTGGTCTTACCCACTTCCCTGCTAGCAATACTGTTTGGGATGGGGGCTCCGCCCGATACCATACAGGAATGGGTGGATACGGCGACCGAACAAAAGGTCCGGTTCGACATTTTACTGGCAGGCGGGATATTGGTAGCCCTGGGACTGTCGCTCATCAAACTCGTTCTTCAGGAGAAAGGGGAGAAGCTGTATACGCAGCTGGGCTATACCGCTATTGCGATCGCCATTCCATTGTTTTTTATCAACACTTCGTTCTGGCATAGCTTTGCCTTGCAATCCTATAAGGTGAAGATCGCCCATGGCGCCGCTGGCAAACCATTGGAATGGTTTACTCCTGCCGCGCAACAGGTATGGATCATCACCATCGGCCAGGTATTGCTTACCTATTTTTCCGTCGCCCTATTTGCGAGCTCTCTGCGACAAACCAGGATTTTCAAGCGGGCGGCTGCAGTCAGCTATATCGCATTCAGCGTTATTGCCATCGTATCCATCCTGTTATTTCCTTTTTATCCGGGCGCAACGGCTTTTTCAGGATTTCCTTATTATCCCTTCATGATACCGGCAGTGCCGATAATGTTATGTTATTATGTGGGGGTCAATCTGCTGAGATATGCAGGAAGAAATGCTTCCAAACCTGGATTGACAAAAGTGTTTTGAGCGGTATGATAAAAAAAAGGTATACTTTTCAACTGAAAACCTGGTATTGAACTGAAATATACAGTAATGGAAAAAATAAGTTGTTTTTGCCTCCCATTCGCCGGCGGTAATAGGTATTCTTATCGTAATTATGAAGAAATTGCTCCTTCTTTCTTACATATTATTCCAATGGAATACCCGGGGAGGGGCGCCAGGATGAAGGAACCATTGCTTTCAGATATCGAAAGCCTGGTGCATGATCTTTACAGGCAGATAGAGGTCATCGCTGGTTCCGGGAAATATGTGATCTATGGGCATAGCATGGGTGGACTATTGGCTTGTTTGCTGGCAAGGTATATTCGCAGCAAAAACCTTCCGCTGCCGCTGCATATTTTCATAACGGGTACGTCGGGTCCTTCCGCTCCTTCAAGACGTGAGAAGAAGCGGCATCTTATGAACAGTGATGATTTCGTGGCGGAATTAAAAGAATTAGACGGCATGCCGGACGGATTTTTGGAAGACAGGGAGCTGGTAAAGTTTTTCGAACCGGTATTTCGGGCGGATTTAAAAGCCGTAGAGACCTATATGTACGAAGAGGCTGAACCACTTAATATTCCGTTGACCGTGATTACGGGAACGGAGGAGGGTCTGATAAAGGAGGAGATCGGCATGTGGCAAAAAGAGACTTATCATCCTGTCGACTTCAGTGAGATGCCGGGCGGCCATTTTTTTATTTTTAAGAACTCACATAACATCCTCCGTATAATTTCCGATAAAATTTCCTCCCATCGACAGAACGCGGCGTTCGCAGGGTGATCGGCTGAAAATTAAAAATAGAGATTTTTCTACAGCAGCCATTTTATAATCCCAGTATAATTGACCTCACAAAGACACCTATAAAACCGGGAGAAAGACCGACGATGCATCGTTCGTCTTTACACCGTAATAAATCCGATATGTCAAAGACAAAGATGATCGAGATAATGAGTTATCTCAAACTGCTGAAGAGTAAAGGCGTTATTATTTCCCTTTCAGACGACAAATTGAAAGTGTGGACAAAAAAGGGGTTGGTATTAGACGATGCAACCAGGGATGATCTGAGACGACGAAAAGACGAGCTCCTGAATTATTTAAGGGAATATGCCATCGCGGGTAATTATGATGCCGCGAATGAGTATAATGTCGCCCCAAGGGAAAATGCCCGGCAGGAGAGGTTCCCCCTGTCGTTTTATCAGGAGCAGTTGTGGCTGACAGATCATTTGTACGGAAGCGCCGCCTATCACATTCCTGTTATGATCCGCCTTAAGGGAAGGCCGGATATCGGGGGCATCGAATTCGCGTTCAGGCAAATAGTGGAGAGACATGAGGTTCTCCGGACCGTCATCAGATCGGAATCGGATGATCCTTTCCAGTTGATCGACGCTGCCGATGCCTGGCGCCTGGAATATCATCCGGCGGTAATCCCAGATGAAGAGACCTTGAATAAGTATGTGAAGGAGGCTATCGGCCGGCCTTTCGACATTTCGAAGGACTGTCTGCTGCGTTCGTTGTTGCTAACGATATCGGCGGACGAATACCTGCTGGTGATCTTGATGCATCATATCGTGTCGGATGGCTGGTCCTTGACCGTATTGATAAAGGAATTAGTGGAGTGCTATAGGAGCTATCGCGAGCAGAGGGCGCCGATCCTGCAAGCCTTGAAAATACAATACGCGGATTATGCGAACTGGCAACGGAACTATTTTGCCGGGGAAAGGATTGAAAAGCATTTGCGCTACTGGGAGAGCAAATTGCACCTGGCGGAGCCATTGGATATTCCAACGGACTATAACCGTCCTTCCGTGCAAAGCTTTAGGGGTAGTCATTTATATTTTAATATCGATAAAGAGCTTCATTTACAATTACTGCGATTGTCACAGAGCGAGAGCGTGACTTTATATATGACCTTGCTGTCGGTATTCAAGGTATTGCTGTACCGTTACAGCGGTCAGCGGGATATCTGCGTGGGAAGTCCCATCGCCAACCGGCGGCATGAATCGCTGGAGCCTCTCATAGGTTTTTTTACGAACCTACTGGTTATGCGGGATACGATCAGCGGCGAGCCGGGCTTTACGGAATTGCTGCAATCCGTGAAGGAAACCACATTGGAAGCATACGCCAACCAGGACGTTCCTTTTGAAAAGGTGGTAGAAAGGATCGTGAAAACCCGTGACAGGAGTCGCAGTCCCCTGTTCCAGGTAGCATTCGTCTTACAGAACAAGCATGGTTTGCCCGAATTGGATCTGGGAGATGTGATGCTGACACAGGAGTTTTATGATCATTCTACATCGCAGTACGACCTGACCTTCGATGCTACTGAAACTATGGAGGGGATAAGGCTGAGGATAGAATATTGCACGGACCTTTACAAGGCTTCCACGATCGAACGGATGTTCGGTCATTACCTGGAGCTGCTGCGTTCTGCGGTAGCCGATCCATCGGTTCGGATCGGAGAGCTGGGTATGCTGCCGGAGACGGAGGATCGGCAGATACGAGAGACATTTAATGATACGGCGCGGGCCTATGACCGGGAGAAGACGGTAATCGCCTTATTCGAAGAACAGGCCAGGCGCCAGCCGGATGCAATAGCATTGGTGTATGCGGGAGAGGAACTGAGCTACCGGCAGCTGGATGAGCGATCCAACCTGCTGGGTCATTACCTGCGGGGGCAGGGTGTGGGTGTTGGGACCCTGGTACCGATCTGTATGGAACGGGGGCTGGACCTGGTGGTAGGGATCCTGGGGATATTGAAGGCCGGTGGGGCCTATGTTCCGATAGACCCGACATACCCACGGGACCGGATAGAGTATATGCTGGAGAATACAGGGGCCGGGATGTCGGGACCGGGTGGGAATCTGCCGGGATCGGAGTTTAAGGATACGAAGCCGAAGGGCGGCCAGCTGGTGCTAAGCAGCGAGGGGAGCCGGGACCGGTTGCCATCGGGCCGTGATTGGCGGGTGGTGCTGTTGGATGGGGACCGGGTGGAGATCGAAAGGGAGTCTTGCCGCCAGCTGGATGCGGGCATAGGTATGTCCGATCTGGCCTATGTTATCTATACATCGGGGTCTACGGGTCGTCCGAAGGGAGTAATGGTGGAGCACCGATCGGTGATAAACTATATTCGATGGGCATCTGCCGCCTATGTAGGGAATGGTGGGAATGGGAATTTCGGATTGTTTACGTCCATGTCCTTCGACCTGACAGTGACGAGTATTTTCATTCCCTTATTGCAAGGAAACAGGATTTATATATGCGATCCTTCGCAGGGCCTGGAGAGTGTATTGCGTTGGTACCTGAGTGAACAAAAAGAGATAGAGGCGATAAAATTGACCCCATCTCATATCAATTTGATCGGGGAATTGGGATTGTCGGGTACGGGTTTGAAAACAGTGATAGTGGGAGGAGAGGCGCTTACGTCTCATCAAGTATCCATATTAAGAAAGCTGAATGGGGCCATACGGATCTACAATGAATACGGTCCAACGGAATCTACCGTCGGCTGTATGATGTGGGAAGTGCCGGATTCGTACGGGAAGATAATGATCGGCCGTCCGATAGCCAATACGCATGTATACATATTGGACAGAGAACAAAGATTGGTTCCGGTGGGAGTGAGCGGGGAGTTGTATGTAGGAGGTGCTGGCCTTGCCCGCGGTTATTTGTACAGACCGGAGTTGACGGCGGAGCGTTTTGTGGCTGATCCGCTGCGTCCCGGGGAACGAATGTACCGGACGGGTGATCTTGGGCGCTGGCTACCTGGGGGGGAACTGGAATATCTGGGCCGTTGTGATGAGCAGGTGAAGATAAGAGGCTACCGGGTGGAGTTGGGGGAGATCGAGCAGGTGTTGCAGGAGAGCGGGCAGGTTCGGCATTGCGTGGTGGCGGCGCGTGCGGATGGCGAAGGTACGCTGCGGCTGATAGGATATGTAGTGACTGCGGGAATCTTTGAGAAAGAACATTTGATGAGCTGGCTGCGGAGCCGCTTGCCGGAATATATGGTTCCATCTGTGGTGGTGGAACTAGGAGAGCTTCCCCTGAGCGCCAACGGGAAGGTGGACCGGCGGTCCTTGCCGGACCCGGAGGGGTTGTTGTCATTACAAGTAACATATGAAGGACCGCGTAACAGCACGGAGGAGCGGCTATGTATGATCTGGTCGGTGGTGCTGCACAAGGATCGGATCGGTATCCGGGATAATTTCTTTGAGCGGGGTGGTCACTCGCTGCTGGCGACGCAGGTGTTGTCGTTGATCCGTAGAGAGTTGTCGGTAGAGCCGTCGATCCGGGACTTGTTCCTCTATCCGACGGTGGCTGAGCTGGCCGAAGAGCTGCAGAGCCGGGTAGCGGCAGAGAGGTTATATGGAGAGGAAGAAATATTATATGATAGAAAATAGACCCAATAACAAAAACATGACTGGACCTCTGGCAGCTCAATCAGCGGAAATATTATCGGACGCACAGGCAGCTATCCTGTTGACAGAAAGGCTATATCCTAAAAGCTCCCTTCTCAATGTCGCGGGATACGCCTGTATCGAAGGACACATTGAGATATCGCTGCTCTATAAGTCTATCGATTCGATGGTGACGGCTTGCAGGGACCTCTTTGGGCCGCTGATGGAAAGGCTGGGAGGCGCGACTGTCAACGGCGGAGAGCTCCTGGCATTTAACGGGGATTACGGGGAGCTGAAAGATATGGGGTCAGAGGAGGACTGCATATCCTGGATCAAAAAAAACAATGAAATCAGTATATTGGAGGATGGTTCGCTGCTTTTCTCCCGGCTGATCAGGACGGCCCCGGACAAATACTATTGGTATTTGAAGGCGCATCATGCACTCTTTGATGCGTATTCCATGAACCTTTTCGTTAACAAGGTGGCGGAAATTTATGCATGGTTCGGGAAGCACGGCGTGGGTGCGTGCCCGGTGGTAAAAGCCGGGGATTATTCCGTATATATCCTCGACGAACAGCGGTACAAAGAGTCCGATGAATATGCAAAGGATAGGGCATATTGGAAGAGGAGCCTGAAGGATATTTCGCCGGTGAGGATGTTCGATACCATGACTGGCGGCGCGACCAGGAGGGCGGAAGTATGTAAAAGGACGCAGATCAATATATCGCGTGCGGACTTTATGTCCATAGAAGCCTGTTGCCGGGACAGCCATGTAACGGCCTATCATTTTTTTATCGGCCTGATCCTGTTATTGAACAGGGTCTATAATAATCCACCGGGGGTTATCGGTCTTCCTGTGATGAACAGGTCCAATCATTATTTTAAGGATACGCTGGGATCGTTTGTCAGTGTTCTTCCTGTATACTGTAAGATGGAGGACGATAAAACTTTCAGGGAATCGATCGTGGCCATCAGGGCTCTGCTACAGGACCAGTACAGGCATCGGAAGTACGGCATGATCGGCATACTGAAAGAACTGAACACCGACAAAAGCCTGTATAATGTTACATTCTCTTACCAGAAGACCCTGTATGAAAAAAGATTAGGTGAGGTGCCTATGTCTATACAATTCGTCAGCAACAGGAGGCAGATGGAGGACCTGGCCTTCCATTTACTGGAATATGCCGAGGGGTGCGACCTGGTGTTGGCAGTGGACTACCTGGAAGATATTTTCCCGGATACGGTCATAGCCGGCATGATGCAATATATTCCGGCGCTTATCCGGCAGTTGACCGATAATGCGGATATACGCATCGGGGCAATCCCACCTCTTTCTCCGGATGCATCCCTTTCGCTGCTCGCGGCCACCACCAGGCCATTCTCCGGGCATGCCCCAGGGGAGAATATCCCGGACATGTTTTCCTCCCAGGTCCTTAGGGCGCCTGCTGCCTGTGCGCTGCTCTATGGGGACCTTTCACTGAGCTACGCCGAACTGGATGAGCAATCCTCACGTCTTGCACGATTTTTCAGGTATCGGGAAGGTATTGTGCCGGGAGACCTGGTGGCTTTACAACTGCAAAGAACGGAATTGCTGGTAGTGGCTTTGCTGGCGGTGCTGAAATGCGGCGCCGCCTATGTACCTGTCAGTATGGATGCACCGGCGGAACGGGTGGCCTTCATTCTGAAAGATACAGGTTGCAAAAGGATATACCGCGATGATCTGCTCCGGGAGGCTATGAGCCTGGAAATATTAGCGGCCGATGAAGACGAACCAGTGACCATTCCTCCTTCTTCCATTGCATATGTCATATACACGTCCGGTTCGACGGGTCTTCCAAAAGGAGTGATGGTCAGGCATCGTAATGTCAGTTCCTTCTTTAAGAACCTTTCGGCGAGATGGGGTTTCCGCGAAGGGCTGTGTATGGGGGCGCTGACGAACTATACATTTGATATTTCCGTGCTGGAGCTATTAGGAACTCTCTGTACCGGGATGAGGATCGTTCTGCTGGGTGAATATGAACCCGAAGTTATTTTTGAGAAGATAAGCGGGCATGAGGTCAGGGCGCTGCAGGTGACTCCATCGAGACTGAACCAGCTATGCTGGCAGGAGGGAGGATTGAGTCCCCTGGCCGGCCTGGAGGTATTGCTGGTCGGCGGGGAGCCGTTAACGAGGAATATGTATGAACGTCTGCGTAAAGAGTTGCCGGGGGTGAAGGTCTTCAATGTGTATGGGCCGACCGAGACGACGATCTGGAGCAGCAGTCTTGCGCTTGCTGAAAGCGATGAGGTAAGTATCGGTGTTCCTTTGGAAGGCCAGCAAATCTATATTCTCGATGGCCGGCAGCGTTTGTTACCCTTTATGGTTGCCGGCGAGATCTGCATAGGAGGGGAGGGAGTGGCGAAAGGGTATCTGAACCTGGATGACCTGACCGCCGAAAGGTTCATCCCGGACCCATTCAGCCGTGAGCCGGACGCAAGGTTATACAGGACCGGGGATCTGGGGCGTTGGATGCCTGATGGCAATCTCGAATATCTTGGCCGTGCCGACGGCCAGGTAAAAATACGGGGCCACCGGGTGGAGATTGGTGAGATCGAAAATGTATTGCAGCAGATGCCGGGCTTGCGGCAATCCGCGGTTATTTGCAAGGACACAGGCGGCGACAGCCGATTAATAGCCTACATCGTAATAGACGAGGAATTTGATCAGGAACTTATACTGGCGGGGATGCGGAAAAAACTTCCTGAATACATGATACCAAGGGTCTATGTGCAGATGGACCAGTTGTTCTTAAATGACAGCGGTAAAATTGACAAGCCGCGTCTGGCATCGTTGGAGATCACCCATACTGCCAAAGGCGAATATACGGCGCCGAGGAACCAGACGGAGTCACAGCTGGCTGATCTGTGGTCTGAGCTGTTGGAAGTAGACAAAGTGGGGATATATGATGATTTTTTTGAGATGGGGGGCAATTCCCTTATGATCACCAGGATCCTTGGAAGGATCAGGACGCTGTTCGGGATAGAGATCCCGGGCAGGCGATTATACGAAATGACGGATATCGCCACGATCGCGGAGTTCCTGGAATGGCAGGTGCTGAATAAGAAAGACCTTTCGGAAGAGTACCAGGAGTTTATACTTTAAGGCGAACGCCTCCATTTGAAGTAATCATCCAATACCTTTAGCGACGCAGCGTCTGGAACAGGACCGGTATGCGCGGTTTGGGAGAAGTACATCACCACGGGGTGAGCAGCGCTGAACGCAGGC